>WNFU01000278.1_pt1 | contig 68169 bp, 64 predicted proteins | sample 5400121 | NCBI WGS metagenome assembly WNFU01 (sample SAMN13153360, study PRJNA577476) | soil metagenome | isolation source: 100 cm soil or saprolite under grassland replicate 1 | place: USA:California | collected 2016-06-15 | reverse complement strand
GCGGAGCGCTACGGGATCGGCTCGCCGAGCGCTCCGTCGGCGTAGCGCGCGAGCGTCCGTCGCCAGAGCGTGCGCCCGCGCTCGGCGTCGACCGCGGTGAGCACCACCTCGGAGCCGTTTCGGTGCGTCCACCACACCCGCCCCGCGACGACGGACACGTCGAACGGCGCCTCGAGCGTCGCGATGCGCGCGCCGCCGTCGATCGCGTGCACGTCGACGAGCCGCTGGTCGCGCGCGCGGCGGAGCGCGACGTGGCGCCGGTCGAGCGTCGCCCAGATCGCGTCGGTCTCCGCGCGGATCTCGACGGACGTCGCGCGCGCGCCGGTGGCGGCGCTCCACTGGTGAACGGTCACCGCCCCGGGCGCCCACCCGAAGCCGACGAGCACGTCGCCCGCGACGAGGACGCCCTCGACGTTCGGTGGCGGCCCGCCGAGCACGACCGTCTCGTCCGCGGCGCGGGCATGGAAGCGCACGAGGGCTCCCGCCCCTCGCGGCGGCTGCGCGGTGAGCGGCGGCGCCGGCAGCCGCCCGCCGGGCGCGACCTCCGCCGCGCCCGAGCGCGTGTCGATCGCCGTGACGGCGTGCGCCTCGGGTCCGGGGATGAGCCCCATGCCGCCGAGCGTGACCTGCTTCGCGTCGAGGCCGACCTCGAGCCGCGCGCCCGCGAGGCGCGCCGCGACGGAGACCGTCGTCACCACCCGCCCGCCGCCGTCCGCGAGGCCGGCCCACGCGGGGAGCGCACCGGGCGGGAGCGGCCACGCGCTCGCGCGCACGCCGGTGCGGGGCTCGACCGCGAGGACGCGCAGCGCGCCGGGACGGGGCTCCTCGAGCACGTACGCGATCCCGCGCGCGACGAGCAGCGCGCGCGCCGGAGCCGCCGAGGTCCAGAGCGAGGCGCCCGTCGCCGCGTCCACCGCCTCGACCGCGCCCTCGGGCGTGCGGACGAGGACGAACGTCCCGTCGGCAGCGGCGACGCCGCCGGGGATGCGGACCGGCAGGACGGGAGTGGGCCCGGCGGGCGCCGCGGACGCGGATGCGAGCGCAAGAGCGACGGCCCCGAGCGAGCCGGCGAGCGCGGAGCGGAAGCTCATCCGCCGAGCGTCGCATGACGGCCCGTGCGGCGCCACGGCCGAGCGCCTACGGATGCGCGCGCTTCGGCGCCGCGACGGTTGCGAGATTCAGCTTCAGCTTGAGCTCGCCGCGCGCGTAGGCGCCGCTCGCCACCTGGTAGTAGCCGATCGTCTCGTCGAGGACCCGGCGAGTACGGTCGTCGAGCGGCCGCTCCTCTCCCGTCGCCGCGTCCACGATCCGGAAGCGCCGGTTCGGCTTCAGCTCGACGACGAGCCCGTCCTGGTACAGGCCGACCGTCTGGTAGTTGGCCATGAGCGCGCGCGGATGGGCGGCGCCGTCGCGCAGGATGTCGTTGCCGAAGAAGCGCGAGCGGTAGCCGAACCCGAGCAGCCCGAGGATCGTCGGCGCGACGTCGATCTGCGACGCCACCGTGTCGATCCGCGCCGGCGCGACGTGGCGCGGGGACCAGACGATCATGGGGATGTGGTAGTTCTCGAGCGGTAGATCGGTGCGACCGCGCCCGCGGTGCGTGTGATCCGCGACGACGACGAAGAGGGTGTCGTCGAACCAGGGGCGCTTGCGCGCCTCCTCGATGAAGTGACCGATCGCCCAGTCCGTGTACTTCACGCCGCCGTCCCGGCCCGTCTTGGACGGGATGTCGATCCGCCCCGGCGGGTAGGTGAACGGCCGGTGGTTCGAGGTCGTCATCACGTGCGCGAAGAAGCGGGTGCCGGCGGCGTGGCGCCTGTCGAGCTCGCGCAGCGTGAGCTCGAAGAGATCCTCGTCCGCGACCCCCCAGATGTTCTCGTAGTGAATCTGCTCCGGCCTGAGCACGGTCCGGTCGACGACGGTGTAGCCGTTGCCGCCGAAGAAGGCGTTCATGTTGTCGAAGTAGCCGTAGCCGCCGTACACGAACAGCGGCTCGTACCCCTTCTCGCGGAACACCTCCCCGACGGTGAACAGCCCGCCGTTGTCGGGGCGCTTCACGATCGAATGGCCGGGCGTCGGCGGGACGGAGAGCGAGATCGCTTCGAGGCCGCGGACGGTCCGCGTCCCCGTCGCGTACAGCTTCGTGAAGACGAGCCCCTCCCGCGCGAGCTGGTCGAGGTTCGGCGTGAGCCCCCGATCGTTGCCGAAGGCCCCGAGGAACTCCGCGGAGAGGCTCTCCACGCAGACGAGGACCACGTTGAGCCGCCGCTCCGGGCGGCTCGCCTTCACCTCGCGCTCGAACGGCCGGAGCGGACCGCCGTCCGGCGGTGGGGCGAGGTCCATCGCGAGCGCCGCGGCGGCGCGGTCGGCGGGGAGCGTCGAGTAGAAGCGGTCGTAGTCGATCTCGTTGCGCCAGAACGCGTGCCCGAAGTCGAAGTACCCGTTGCCGGCGAGCTCGTTGAGCCGCCCATCGGACGAGAACTCCTGGAAGCGCGCGTCGAGCGCGCCGTATGCGCCGAGCGCAAGGACGAGCCAGGCGCCCACCGCGGCGCGCCGGATCCCGACCGCCTCCGGCGCCGCGAGCGCCCGCCGGACACCGTAAACGAGGAGGAGCCAGACGACGAGCGTGACCGCGCCGATCCCGGCGAAGAGGAGCCGGAGGTCGTAGGACTCGCGGATGTTCCCGATCACCTCGCTCGTGTAGACGAGGTAGTCCACCGCGATGAAGTTGAAGCGCGACGTGAACTCGTTCCAGAAGACGAGCTCCGCCGTGCCGACGAACGCGAAGAGCGCCGAGAGCGGCAGGAGCACGGCGGCGAGCGCGTGCCTGAGCCCGCCCTCGAACCGCGCCGGCCACGCCCAGAGGAGCAGCGCCAGCGGCGCGAGGAAGAAGGACGCGACGCCCGCGTCGAACCCGAGGCCGATGAGGAGCGCCGGGACGATCCGCCACGGCGCGAGCAGCGACGGATCGCGCTCGTAGAGCGCGAGCGCGAGCCGCACGAGCAGATTGAACAGCACGAACGCCGCGAGCACGACCCGCAGCACCCGAAGCCGCCCCGGAAAGAGCACCCGGTCGACCGCGGCGATCCACGTCTTCACCATCACCTCTCCTGCGCTCACGCCCGCGACAGCGCGGACGATCCGTACGGTCGATCCTGCGCCGGACCGGCGCGGGGGGGACAGCCTGACAAAAGGAGGGCCCGACCTCAAGGAGGGGGCCCGGTTGCGGCACCGGGAATCGCGCTGCTAGGTTGCCGCCTCCCGCGCGGCCCCCGGTCGGTGGCGGGTCCACCCGAGGCGGGCCGTGCCCGCGGAGCGGCCGCTGGAACCCGTCATCAGCTCGTTCGTGCTCGTCGCCCTCTCCGAGATGGGCGACAAGACCCAGCTCCTCGCGTTCTCGCTCGCGACGCGGTACCGCCGTCCGTGGGTGGTGATGGCCGGGATCCTGGTCGCGACGATCCTGAACCACGCGCTCGCGTCGAGCGCCGGCTCGTGGGTGTCGGCCCACGTCCCGCCGCGCGTGATGGCGGGCGTGCTCGCGGCGACGTTCATCGGATTCGGCGTGTGGACGCTCAAGCCGGACACGCTCGAGGGCAACGCGCGGCTCGACCGCTTCGGCCCGTTCCTCACGACCACGATCCTCTTCTTCCTCGCGGAGATGGCGGACAAGACGCAGCTCGCGACCGTGGCGCTCGCGGCGCGCTACCAGGCCATCGTCCTCGTGACGCTCGGGACGACGCTCGGGATGCTCGCGACGGACGGCCTCGCCGTCTTCGTCGGGGAGCGGCTCGCGCAGCGTGTGCCGATGCACTGGATCCGCCGGGCGGCGGCCGGGCTCTTCTTCGCTTTCGGCGCCGCGTCGCTCCTGCACGTCCTCGCCACCTGAGCGGCGGGCCCGCGCCAGGCCGCTCAGCCGAAGACGCCGTCGCCGGGCGCGGGCGCCGAGGGGTCGAGGCGGGCGTGGACGTCGAGCAGCGTCCGGACCGCCGCCCGGCCCGCGTCGCCGAGGTCGATCGAGAACTCGTTCACGTACAGGTCGATGTGCCGGCGCATCACCGTCTCGTCCATCTCCTGGGCGTGGCGCCGCACCCAGCCGCTCACCGCCGGCCGTCGCGCGAGCGCGTGCTCGACGCTCGCGCGCACGAGACGATCTACCTCCCGCCGGACCGCCGGGGCGAGGGTGCGCCGCGCCACGATCCCTCCGAGCGGGATCGGCGCGCCCGTGGTCCGCTCCCAGAACTCGCCGAGATCCTGGATCTTCGCGAGCCCCTTCGCGGCGTAGGTGAAGCGCCCCTCGTGGATGATGACGCCGGCGTCCACTGCGCCCGAGAGGACCGCGCCCTCGATCTCCGAGAAGACCGTGAACCGCTTGTGCGCCGCGCCGGGGTACGCGAGCGAGAAGAGGAGGTGCGCGGTGGTCTCGCGCCCCGGGATCGCGACCGACATGGTCTCGGCGCGGAATGGGGCGAGGCCGGGGCGCGCGACGAGGAGCGGGCCGACGCCGCGGCCGAGCGCGCCGCCCGAGCCGAGCACGACGTAGGCGGCGGCGATCGCCGGCAGGACACCGTAGCTCACCTTCGAGACGTCGAGCCGCCCCTCGAGCGCCCACTCGTTGAGCGTCTGCACGTCCTCGAGGACGACCTCGAAGGTCAGGTCGCCCGTGTCGAGCGCGCCGTTCGCGAGCGCGTCGAAGATGAACGTGTCGTTCGGGCACGGGGAGATGCCGAGCGTGAGCTTCATGCGTGCCGAGACATCATACCGCGCACCTCGCGCCCTCGCGCATGGAGGCCAGCGGAGGCGGCGGAGCAGCGGCGTTCGCGATAGGCTCTTGCGGATGAGCGAGTCGGTGCTCCAGGACCTCACCCACACGATCCAGCTCGCCGTCGCGCCGGTGTTCCTCCTCACCGCGCTCGGGACGACGCTCGCCGTCCTCACGACGCGGCTCGCCCGCATCGTCGACCGCGCGCGCCGCGTCGAGGCGCGGCTCCGGGACGAGTCCGGCGCGCTGCGGGAGGGGTCGGTCCGGGAGCTGCGCTCGCTCGAGGGACGCGTCCGGCTCATCCACTGGGCGCTCACGCTCGGCACGAGCGCGGCGCTCCTCGTCTGCCTCCTCATCGCCGTCGCGTTCCTCGGGTACCTGTTCGGCGCGCGCGTGGGCCCGGCGATGGCGATCCTCTTCATCGCCGCGATGGCCGCCTACGTCGGCGCGCTCGTCTGCTTCCTGCGCGAGGTGTTCATCGCGATCGCGACCCTGCAGTTCGGGCTGCCACCCGAGGTCCGGCGCGGCGGCTCCTCTTCCGGGTCCGCGACGGCAAGCTGACGGCGGCGCCCCCCGCACGACAGGGTGCGCGCCGCGGATCCTGCGGTAGCATCCGCCTCCATGCTCCGCCTCCTCCTCGTCCTCGCCGTCGCCCTCCCCTCCTCCGCGGCACTCGCCCAGAACAGGAAGTCCGGACCGTCGGCGAAGGGGGACGTCTACGCCGTGTTCGTCACCTCGCGCGGCCGGATCGGCGTGAAGCTCCTCCCCACCGAGGCGCCGAACGCGGTGAAGAACTTCGTCGAGCTCGCGAAGGGCGAGAAGCCCTGGACGGACCCGAAGTCGATGCAGCCGGTGAAGGAGAAGCTCTACGACGGCACGCTCTTCCACCGCGTCATCCCCGGGTTCATGATCCAGGGAGGGGATCCGCTCACGCGCGGCGAGCCCATCGGCCGGAGCTTCGCGGGGTTCGGCACGGGTGGCCCGGGGTACCGGTTCGACGACGAGCTGCAGCCGAGCGCGTCCCCGTTCGCGTCCCCGTGCCAGCTCGCGATGGCGAACATGGGGCCGAACACGAACGGCTCGCAGTTCTTCATCACCGAGGTCCCGACGCCGCACCTGAATCCGCGACCGTGCGCAGAGTCGCGCTCCGGCACCTGCGGCTACGTCCACGTCGGCCAGGGCGTCTGCGGGTGCGAGCACGTCTCGGAGATCGCACACGCCGGCAACGGGCAGACCCGGCTCGAGAAGGTCGAGATCACGGCGAAGCCGCCGACGTGCCGGTGACCGCGGCGCGCGCGGGCCGCTACGGCGTTCGGACCCAGAGCGACCAGGTCGTCCCGACGACGCCGTCCTCCCACCAGACGCGGCCGCTCGGATCCACCGCGACGTTCTTCTTCGTCGAGATGTGGAACGTGAGCTGCTGCTGGGTCTGCTCGACCGCGTTGTAGAGGTAGATCTGGTCGCCGCCCGGGGATCCGGCGGTGACGTACGCGACCCAGTTTCCGGCGATGTCGAACTGCGACCCGTCGAGGAGCTGGGACGCGAGGGCCACCTCGGTGTCGTCGGCGGTGGCGAGGTCGCCATCCGGTCCTGCGTCCACGAGGAGCAACGACCCCGGCAACGCGCCGAGGACGACGCGCCGTCCGGACACCTTGAGGTACTGGACCGGGATCACGGTCCCGGCGCCGGGGGCGCCCGGCGGGTGGAGGAGCGCGACCGCGGCGGGCGCGCCCGCGCCGCGGAAGAGGTTCCCGGCGCCCTTCCCTTTCACGCACGCCTGGTACCCGACCCCGAAGCTCCCGCTCCCGCAGAAGTAGACCGCCTGTCGATCGGTGAGGCCGAGGCCGTACGGATAGTCGATGCCGGTCGCGAGCGTCACCGCGACCTGTCCGGCCGTGAGCGGCTGGCCCGCCGACGGCGGGCTCGATGGCGGTCACTGTCGTCGTGGGCGTCCCCCACGGGCGGTTCGCCGCGAGCACCGTCTCGCCGAGCACGACCGAGTGCATCGGGAAGTACGAGCTGAAGATCAGCTGCGCCGTGGACGAGCCGGTGAAGAAGCAGCCGGACGGGGCCGCGCCCGTGGTGTCGCGCGTCCCGAGCCACAGCCCGCCGCCGTCGTACACGACGTAGTCGCCGCCGGCGGAGAACCAGTTCGGGGTCGTGCCCGGGCCGGAGTCCCGCCCGGTCGCGCAGCGGGCGACGAGCGGCATCCCGCCGCCGAACGGGTTCGACCCGCCGAAGAAGACCGAGCCGGAGGCGGCGGTGACGAGCGCGCCCGAGGTGTCGTAACCCGACGGCACGTCCTCCCAGCGGACGTTCGTGAGGTCGAGCGCGAAGACGTCGCTCCCCTCTTCGTACACGAAGAGGCCCGCCGAGAGCGCGGCGTACCGCCGCCGGACCTTGGACGGCTTGAGCTGGCCATACAGGTCGTCCGCCGTGCCGAACTTCCCGTCGGGTCCTGCGTCCCAGTGGAGGAGGGCGCCAATCCCCGCGTCCGCGACGACGAGGTGGTTTCCCTCGATCGCGATCGACGCGGTGTTCGTACCGACGAAGCCCTGCGGCAGCGGCTTCGTCACGGTCACGTCGCCCGCGCCGTAGCGCCCGGCCGTCGGGAAGCGGACCACGACCTTGCCGAGCGACGTGTCGGTGTACGCGAGCTTCGAGCCGTCCGGCGAGAGCGCCGCGAGCGACACCGAGGAGTACGGGAGATCGAAGATGGTGAAGCCCGAGGCGAAGCTCGCGGAAGAGGAGAGCACGCGCTCCACCATCTGGCCGCCGGTCGCCGTCCCGGCCACCATCGCGCGGACGTACGATCCCGCCAGCTGGACGTCCCACACGTAGCCCGAGAAGGTCCCGAGCGAGGTCGTCGCGTCGTCCGGATCGCCGAGCACGCCGTTCGCGCCGGGCTCGCGCACGAGGACGGTCCACGCGCCCGACGAGCCGCCGACGTACGCGACCCGCTCGCCGGAGGCGCCGAGCAGGTACATCGGCGGGTAGATCCCCGTGCTCGTGGTGGTGTCGACGCCGCAGAAGGCGGCGCCCGTCGCGGACCTGCGCAGCTTGAGCTCGCCGCTCGCGAGGTAGGCGAGCAGCGACTTCGAGCCGAGCACGCCGTTGCTGCCACCCGCGACCGTGCAGGTCGTGTCCGTCGAGTCGAACCGCCGGTTGGCACCCAGATCGACGAGCACCTGTCCGACGCCGCTGCGCGTGTAGCTGACGAGATTCCCGGCGAGCGAGGGCAGGAACTCCGACGACGAGGTCGCGGCGATCACCCCCGCGGTCGTCTCGGTCGCGACCTCCTGGGACAGCCCGTTCGACGCGGTCCCGGCGAGGTCCACCGATCGGACGGCGATCCAGTTGTGGCTCGCGGTCGCGAGCGGCACGCGCAGGCCGGTGAACGTCGTACCGTCGCAGCGCACCCTCGCGTCGGTGCACCCGCAGTCCGCTGTGCAGGGGTTGTAGGCGTCGTTCGGGTGACAGGCCGCGGCGGTGCAGAGCGCCTGGAACCCGCCGCCGCCGTCCACCTCGATCCAGCCGATCCCCTTCCACGCGCCGCCCCAGGCCGCGTCGGTCGGCGCGGTGGCGAGGAACAGATCCACCCACTCCGCCCGGACCGTCACGGCGGCGGGATCGTAGCTCGGACGGAAGACCGGCGCGGTCGGCGCCGAGACGTCGCTCATGATGGTCGTCGCCGCGACCGAGCTCGTGCGCCCGGCCTTGTCCACCGCGCGGGCCCACAGGCAGGTGCGCTGGTTCGCGGCGAGCAGCACCGGGTAGCTCTGCGCGACCGGCGCGAACGCGCACGCCGCGGCCCCGGGGCAAGCCGCCGCCGCCGCGACGGTCGAGGTGCAGGCCTCGTAGCGCAGGAAGGTCGGGTCGGCGTCCGAGCCGGTGAACGTCACCGTCGCGGTGGTGTCTGGCACGACGGTGCGCGGCGAGGTGATGGTGGGCTCCGGCGGCGCGGTGGAGTCCTGCACGACCTGCAGGCTCGACGCGGGGCCGGTGTTCCCGGCCCAGTCCACCGCGCGCACCCAGACCGTGTTCGTGGCGCCGACCGCGAGGCCGCCGACGTCGAGCTGCACGGGCTCGATCGGCGCGACGTCCACGCGGGTCGCCGCCGACCAGTCCGGCCCCGCGCCGACCACGGTCTCGTAGGCGCGGAGGTTCGCGGCGGGCGCCGTCGCGTCGGTGGCGGCCACGTCGATGGGCACGGTGACGGTCGTTCCGCTCACCCAGCCCGAGAGCCCCGACTCCGTCGCGAGCGGAAGGCCGAGCCCGACCGGCCCTGGCGCGATAGCGTCGGTGCACTGGCGGATCCCCGCGTCCGCCGTCGCGCCGGGCGCGACGACCGCACTGCCGTACGCCGCGCACGTCCGGCCGGCGGACGAGAGCGCGACCGCGTAGGTGCCGGGCGGGAGCGCCGGGAAGGACCACGCCCCCGAAATAGGCGTCGTGAAGGGCGCAGGGTTCCACGCGACGCCGTTGAACGCGGTCCCGGAGACGGCGATCTGCGCGCCGGCGCTCGAGCCGTTCGGCCCCGCGCCGCCGACATTGTCCCAGAGGAGGACGCTCCCCGAGAGCCCGCCCGCTGAGAGCGGGAGCGACAGGTCGCCCCCCCCACGCTGACGTCGGGCTGCGGGACGACCGTGCTGGTGCGCGTCGCGAAGTAGGGGCGCTGCGCCGCGACCGTGTAGCTCGCGGCGACGGTGAGCGCCGGCACGTCCGTGAAACGGAGATCGGCGATCTCGCCCAGAAGAAGCGGATCGGCGCCATCGTCACCGCGGAGGTGGCGACGGACCTCCGCCGCGACCACGACCTCCTCCTCGTCGAGCGGGCGAAGCTCGGCGAGATCCTCGGCGAGCTGAAGCTCCAGCAGATGGCGGGGGTCGACGCGGCGCAGGCGGGGCAGATCGGCAGGCTCGCGGACGCCCAGGCGCTCGTGATCGGGACGGTGTCGGAGGCGGGGGACCGCTTCCTCGTGAACGCGCGGATCGTGGCGACGCAGACGGGGGAGACGCTCGCGGCGGAGTCGACCTCGCTGCAGGCGGCGGGCATGGTGGCGCTCGCGAGCGACGCGGTGGTGCTCCGCTCGCGCTCGGACGCCGTCTACCGCAGCCTGATCGCGCCGGGCTGGGGCCAGCTCTACAACCGGCAGCCGGTGAAGGCCTGGATTGTGATCGGGGTCGAGCTCGGCCTCGGCGCGGCGGCGCTCGGATACCACCTCTCCGGCAGGTCGGACTACGACCGGTACCGCAGCGCCGGCCCGGGCCAGCTCGGGGCGCAGCCGTCGGTGGAGGCGCAGCGGCTCTACGACGACGCCGCGTCGAAGTACCGCGTCCGAAACGGGCTCCTCGTCGCGTTCGCCGGCGTGTGGGCGCTCAACGTCGCGGACGCGTGGCTCTCGGGGGTGGACGGCGCTCGGATGCTCTCGGGCGCAGGGGCGCGGGGGCCGGCGATCGTCCCGATGGCGCTCCCGGGCGGCGGCGCCGGCGCGGTCGCCTCGCTGGCGTTCTAGTACTACTCGGTCACTTCGTACGCCTGCTGCGAGCGCCGATGCTCTCGCTGCGGCGCAGAAGTGACCGAGTAGTACTGGGGGGGATCGCGGCCGTCAGGCCGCGCGGACCACGACGCCGCTCGCCGCCTCGGCGAAGGCGAGCTCCGGGTGGAGCCGCTCGGCGGTGCGGAGCGCCCACTCACGGTCGAAGAGCGCGACCACCCGGTCGCGCACGTCGAGGACCACGAGCCCTTCGATGGCGCCGTGAAGCGCGTCGAGGTCGAGCGGCAGGCCGTCGGCGCGCGACACCCAGCGCGCGAGCTGGTACGGCACCGCCTCGCGGCGGACCTTCACGCCGTACTCCGACTCGAGCCGGTAGATCACGACCTCGAACTGCAGCTGCCCGAGGGCACCGAGGACGAGGTCGCCCGCGCGACCCGCGGGCGGGCGGTAGAGCTGCACCGTGCCCTCCTGCGCGAGCTGCTCGAGCCCGGTCGCGAACTGCTTGCGCTTCATCGGATCGACGAGCACGAGCCGCGCGAAGTGCTCGGGCGCGAAGCTCGGGATCGCCTCGAAGGCGAAGCGAGAGCCGCCGGTGAGCGTGTCGCCGATCTCGAAGGTCCCGGGGTCGTGGATGCCGACGACGTCGCCCGCGAACCCGTCCTCCACGACGTTCCGCTCGCGCGCGAGGAACTGGGTGGGGTTCGCGAGCCGCACCTCGCGACCGGTCCGGACGTGGTGCGCCTTCATCCCGCGGCTCATCTTCCCCGAGCAGATCCGGACGAACGCGACGCGGTCGCGGTGCGCCTTGTCCATGTTCGCCTGGATCTTGAAGACGAAGCCGCTGAACTCGTCCTGCATCGGCGAGATCGGGCCCTGGTCCGACGCGCGCGCCCGCGGCGGCGGCATGAGCTCGCAGAACGTCTCGAGGAACGCCTCGAGGCCGAAGTTGTTGATGGCGCTCCCGAAGAACAGCGGCGAGAGCTCCCCCGCCTCGAACCGCTCGCGGTCGAAGCCATCGCCGGCCAGGTCGAGCAGCTCCGCGTCGTGGCGGAGCCGGTCGTAGCCGGCGTCGTCGAGCGTCTCGCGGAGCGTGGGGTCGTCGAGACCGGTGACCTCGACGGGCGGCCGCTCCGCGCCGACTCCGGCGGAGGAGCCCGCGTGGTCCGCGTCGAAGAGGTAGACGCGGCGCGCGAGCCGGTGCCACACGCCGCGGAAGACTCCGCCGCGGAAGATGGGCCAGGTGATCGGGTAGACCCCGATCCCGAGCACGCTCTCGACCTCGCCCACGAGCTCGAACGGATCGCGGCCGGGGCGGTCCATCTTGTTCACGAAGGTGAAGATCGGGATCGCGCGCTGCCGGCAGACCCGGAAGAGCTTGCGGGTCTGCACCTCGACGCCCTTCGCGCTGTCGAGGAGCATCACCGCGCCGTCGACGGCGTGCAGCGTCCGGTAGGTGTCCTCGCTGAAGTCGGCGTGCCCGGGTGTGTCGAGCAGGTTCATCTGGAACCCGCGGTAGGGGAACTGGAGCACGCTCGTCGTGATGGAGATCCCGCGCTCGCGCTCCATCTCCATCCAGTCGGAGACGGCGCTCGCGCGCCCACGCTTCGCCTTCACCGCCCCGGCGAGCTGGATGACGCCGCCGTACAGGAGGAGCTTCTCCGTCAGCGTCGTCTTGCCCGCGTCCGGGTGGGAGATGATGGCGAACGTTCGCCGGCGGCGGATCTCGTGTGCGCTCATGTCGGGGGTCGCCGCCGGGGTCGGAGGCGTGACGGCATGTTCTAGTCCAATCGGCGCGGGAAATCACCCCACCGACCGCTCGGCGCCAAGGCGAGCGGTTCCATTTCGGCACCTGCGGGCACAGATCGAGGCGCTGGGCAGGAAGGGAGGCGCGCGTGGGCACCCTCGAGCACTATCGTGACGTCGAGTTCGAGCATTGGTCGACGCGGTCGAAGCTGAACACCGCGGAAGACATCCTCCTGGAGCGCTACCTCGACCCGCGCGGCGCGACGGTCGAGGCCGGAACGGGCGGCGGTGCGATCCTCCACGAGCTGCGGCGCCGCGGCTACGCGCGGCTGCACGGGTTCGACGTCGTCCCGGAGATGGTCGAGGCCGCCAGGCGGCGCGACGCCTCCGGCACCATCGACTTCCGGGTACAGGACGCCGCGCGGCTGGAGTACCCGGACGGCGCGTTCGACCAGGCGCTCTACCTCGCCGCGGTCCTCTGCTTCGTCGAGGACAGCGCGGCCCGCTCCCGCGCCCTGCGCGAAGCGCACCGGATCCTGCGGCCGGGTGGGACCGCGCTCTTCTCATTTCTTTGCCTCGACGGGCGGCTTCGCATCCCGGCGTTCGCGGCCTATGCGCGTTACCTCGCGCTCCTCCGGCGGGTGCGCGGCGCGCTGCGATCGCCGCAGCTCCTTCCATGGCTCCGGCGCCGGGGGCGGCCGAACCTGCGCGCGCTGCTCGACGTCGGGCCGCACGTGTATTGGTACCGCCTCCCCGAGGCGGCCGCGGCGCTCGTCGCGGCGGGGTTCCGGATCGTGGCGGCAGGGGGCGCGGCGCACCTCCAGCGGGGTGAGATCGCGGACGACGCGGCGCGGCTCGACGCGGGCGACGTCGGGACCACAGTCTACTTCGTGTGCGCGAAGGACGCGTCCGCGGGCGAGCGGGTTCCAGCTTAGCTCGCCCGGGCGCGCCGCCCGGGTGGTCCACGATCACTCGCCGGAGGTGAGCCGCTCGAGCTCGGCGGCGAGCCGCTCCGGCCGGAACGGCTTCTGGAACGACCGGTCGGCCTCGACCGGCGGAAGCTCGTCGAGGTACGCGCTCGCGACGATCACCCTGCGGTGCTCGTGCTTCGGCTGCGCGCGCATCCACTCGAGGAACGCCCTCCCGCTCATGCGAGGCAGCGACAGATCGAGGAGGATGACGTCGGGCTCGAGCCCCGCCTCGAGCAGCTCGACCGCGTCCTGGCCGTCCGCCGCCTCGGATACCGTGTAGCCCTTTCCCTCGAGCCACCGCGCGATGAGCTCGCGCAGCTCGTGCTCGTCCTCGACGACGAGCACGCGAGCGTGCCGGTCGAGGTGCGGCTCGTTCCGGGGCGCGCTCTCGGTGTCGGGCTTGGGGGCGGGCGCGGCCGGCTCGATGACGTCGCTCACGGGATCGGATTCTGATGCGCGGGCGCGCGGCGCGCACGGGGAAGTGAGCGCCGTGCGCCCGCCTGGCGCGCGGGCGCCCCCTTCGGCGCGCGCCGTCTCCCGCGCGGGTGCGGCAGGGCACCCCGCGGGAGCGCGACGGCGGCGCCCGTCTGGCGTGGTCAACGTGGGGGCACGCCGGCTGCCGGCGCGGAGGATATTCATGCGTCTCGCCTTCGTCGTCGCGCTCGCGCTGTTTGCCGCATCCGCGGGCGCGCAGGATCCGGTCCAGTCGGGGAGCGCCGGCGCGGGCGGCCGCACGGGGTCGTCCCACGGCAGCAAGGCACCGGAGGCCCGGAAGTCGCCCCCACTGCCGGCGGCGGCCGCGCTCGCGCGCGCGCTCCTCCCGCAGGAGCAGTGGGACCGGATCCTCGATCGCTACGCGACGAGCCTCTCGAGCCAGGTCGCCGAGGCGCTCTCGCGCGGCGGGGAGAAGGTGCCGGACGATCTCCGCGGCAGCGTCCGGCGCGAGCTCGCGCAGCGGCTCCCGTATCAGGAGACGGTGAACGCGCAGGCGCTGGCGCTCGCGAAGGAGTTCTCGCCCGACGAGATGAAGAAGGCGGCGGACTTCTACTCGAGCCCGCTCGGGAAGAAGCTGCTCGACAAGCTCCCGGACGCGCAGACTGACGTCGCCGGGCAGCTCCAGGAGCGGCTCGCGGTCGCCGTCCCGGAGATCGTCCAGCGGCTCGCACCGAAGGCGATGCAGCCACCGGCGGGCGAGGGCACGGGCGCCAAGCCGCCCGCCGCGCAAGGACGCAAGCCGCCGGCCGGCGGGCCGTCGAGGAGCCCGTGACGCGCCGGCGTATAGATTGAAGCGCGCGGCTGCGTCGACCGGCGCGCCGTGAAAGCCATGGCGCGCCTCCTTATCGTCTCGAACCGACTGCCCGTGACCGTGCGCCCCACCGAGCGCGGCGCCGCGGTCGAGCGGAGCGCTGGCGGGCTCGCGACGGGGCTCGACGGCCCGCACGCGGAGCTCGGGGGGCTCTGGGTCGGTTGGCCGGGCTCCCTCGAAGGGCTCTCGCCCCAGGCGGACGCGGAGGTGCAGCGCCGGCTCGCGGACCTGCGGCTCGTCCCGGTGCCGCTCACGTCCGACGAGGTCACGCGCTACTACGAGGGGTACTCGAACTCCGTCCTCTGGCCGCTCCTCCACTACTCGGTCGCGCGCCTGCCGCAGGAGGTCCGCGACTTCGAGGCGTACGCGGCGGTGAACGAGCGGTTCGCAGACGTCATCGCCGAGCGCCACAGGCCCGGCGACCTCGTCTGGATCCACGACTACCAGCTGATGCTCGTGCCGGCGCTGTTGCGCGAGCGGATCCCCGACGCGCGGATCGGCTTCTTCCTCCACATCCCCTTCCCCTCCTCCGAGATCTTCCGCCTGCTCCCACAGCGCGAGCAGCTGCTCGAGGGGCTCCTCGGCGCCGACCTCGTCGGGTTTCACACGGCGGCGTTCGTCCGCCACTTCGCGTCCTCCGTCCTGCGGCTCCTCGCCTCGCGAACCGAGGTGGACCGCATCGCGTGGCGCGGCCGGAGCGTCCGGCTCGGCGTCTTCCCGATGGGGATCGACGCGGCGCGGTTCTCGCGGCTCGCGGAGTCGCCGGAGGTCGTGGCAAGCGCGGAGGGTCACCGAAAGGACGGGGCCCAGCTCCTCGTCGGCATCGACCGGCTCGACTACACGAAGGGGATCTCGCGGCGTCTCGCGGCGTTCGAGACGCTGCTCGTGCGCCACCCCGAGTTGCGCGAGAAGGTCCGGCTCGTCCAGGTCGCGGTCCCGTCGCGCGAGAACGTGGGCGCGTACCGCGAGCTCCGCGACGAGGTCGAGGCGATGGTGGGGCGCCTGCAAGGCGAGTTCGCGACCTCGAGCTGGTCCCCCGTCCACTACCTGCATCGGAGCCTGCCGATCCCGGAGCTCGTGGCGCTCTACCGCGCCGCCGACGCGGTCCTCGTCACGCCGCTGCGCGACGGCATGAACCTCGTCGCGAAGGAGTTCGTCGCCTCTCGCCCGGATGGCGACGGCGTGCTCGTCCTCTCGGAGTTCGCGGGGGCCGCGGCGGAGCTGTCCGAGGCGCTCCTCGTGAACCCATACGACGTCGAGCAGACCGCGGCGACGCTCCACCGTGCCCTCACGATGCCCGCGGACGAGCGCCGGACCCGCATGGCGGTCCTCCGTGAGCGGGTCATGACGTACGACGTCCACCGCTGGGCGCGCTCCTTCATCACGCGCCTCGAGCGCGCCCCCGCCGCGCCGGAGGCGCCGGGGCTCTCCCCTCCGGACGCGATCCGGAGCGCGGTGGCGAGGGCCACCGCGGCGCCCCGGCTCGCGCTGCTCCTCGACTACGACGGGACGCTCGTCCCCTTCGCGGCCACGCCGGAGCTCGCAGCGCCCGACGCGCCGCTCCTCGCGCTGCTCCGCCGCCTCGCCGCGCGCGCCCACACCGAGGTCCACCTCGTGAGCGGGCGAAAGCGCGCCTCGCTCGAGCGCTGGTTCGGCCCACTCGACGTCGGGCTCCACGCCGAGCACGGCTTCTGGTTCCGCCCCCCGGGCGGTGCGTGGGTCGGCGCGGAGGTGACCGCCTCGGAGTGGCGCGAGCCGGTGCTCGCCATCCTGCGCGAGTTCGCGGAGCGCACCCCGGGATCGCTCATCGAGGAGAAGACGGCGGGGCTCGCGTGGCACTACCGCGCCGCGGACCCGGAGTTCGGCGCGTCGCAGGCGAACGAGCTCGCGCTGCACCTCTCCACGTTCCTCTCGAACGTCCCCGTCGAGATCCTCCCCGGCGACATGGTCCTCGAGGTCCGGCCCCACGGCATTCACAAGGGCCGGGCAGTGACGCAGGTGCTCGCGCGCGCGGGGGCGGGCACGGTCCTCCTCGCCATGGGCGACGACCGCACCGACGAGGAGCTCTTCGCGGCGCTGCCCGACGGGAGCATCTCGGTCCACGTCGGGCCCGCTCCGAGCCGCGCGCAGCTCAGGATCCGCGGCGTCGGCGCGGCGCGCGAGCTCCTCGAGTCGATCGCGGCGACGCGGTAGCGGCCGCTCGGCCCCGGGCGGCGGTCGGGCGCCTCCGCGCACGTCGAGAGGACCGCCGCGGCGAGAGAGGGGCGGGCCTTCGCGGGCCGTTAAGCATGGCGCCGGGCCGTGCCCCCCACTACGCATGGATCCCGAAGGGCCCCGATGATCCCGAAGGGGCCGGAGCGATGGCGCTCGCCGAGGCACACGACACCCTGTCGGACCGGCTGCTCGATCTCCTGTTCGAGCACGCGCGCGGGGGCCTTTGCGTCGTCGGTCCGGGCGGCGCCGTGCTTCGCGCAAACGAAGAGTGGCTCCGCTCGGGGGAGGGGCTCGTCCTCACCGCACGGGCGGTGGAGGAGAATGGCCGCTGGACGGGGCCCCTCGGCCGGGATGGCGAGGCGTTCCTCCGCAAGGTGATCGACGCGACACCGAGCATGGTGTTCGTGAAGAACTGGGAAGGCGAGTTCGTCCTCGGCAACGACGCGCTCGGGCGCTGCTACGGGAGGCCCGTACAGGACCTCGTCGGGAAGACGGACGCCGACTTCAACCCGAACGCGGAGGAGGTGGCGAGCTTCCTGCGCGACGACCGGGAGGTGATGGCGGCTCGCTGCGCGAAGCTCATCCCGGAGGAGCCGGTCACCCACGCGAGCGGGGAGGTCCGCTGGTTCAGCACGGTGAAGGTGCCGCTCCTGAACGACGACGGGAGCTGCGACAAGGTCCTCGGCGTCGCGACTGACATCACAGCTCGCAAGCGCGCCGAGGAGGCCCTGCGCGAGGCCCACCAGCGAAAGGACGAGTTCCTCGCGACGCTCTCGCACGAGCTGCGCAACCCGCTCGCGGCGATCACGAGCGCGACCAGCGTCATCCGGCGCCGGCTCGCGACCGGGCAGGACGTGGAGCGGCCGCTCGAGGTGCTCGAGCGCCAGATCCGGAATAGCGCGCGGTTGCTCGACGACCTCCTCGACGTCGCGCGCATCACGCGCGGCGTCATGCAGCTCAAGAAGGAGCCGGTCCTCATCGAGGGCGTCGTCCGCAGCGCGATCGAGTCGCAGGCGGCGCTCATCGAGTCGGCCGGGCACGCGCTGACGATCGAGCTGCCCCCGGAGCCCGTCATCGTGGACGCCGATCCCACGCGGCTCGAGCAGATCGTCTCGAACCTCCTCAACAACGCGGCGAAGTACACGCCCGCGGGGGGCCGGATCGTGGTCGCGGTCGAGCGGCGGTGGGGCGAGGTGGCGATCCGCGTGAAGGACAGCGGCAACGGCATCCCCGCCGCGCTGCTGCCGCGGGTGTTCGACCTCTTCGTGCAGGCAGAGCAGTCGCTCGCGCGGTCTCAGGGTGGGCTCGGCCTCGGCCTCACCCTCGTGAGGAAGCTCGCGGAGCTACACGGCGGCGCCGTGGAGGCGCACTCGGAGGGGCCCGGGAAGGGGAGCGAGTTCGTGGTCCGGCTCCCCGCGACCGTCACGACCCGGCGGCCCGCCGCCGCCGCGGCGAGGGGACCACCGCGCGCGCGACGCATCCTGCTCGTCGAGGACAACTACGACTCCGCCGAGCTACTTTCCGAGTTCCTCGCTTCACTCGGGCACGACGTGGCGGTCGCGCACGACGGGCCCGAGGCGCTCGACGTCGCGGTGCGCGTCCAGCCGGAGATCGTCCTCCTCGACATCGGCCTGCCAGGGATGGACGGCTACGAGGTGGGCCGCCGCCTGCGCACGGCGAAGCCGGACGTTCCGATCCTCGTCGCGCTCACCGGGTACGGCCAGGAGGAGGACCGCGGCCGCTCGCGCGACGCGGGCTTCGCGCACCACCTCACGAAGCCGTTCGACCCGGCGACGCTCGAGCGGCTCCTCGCGGGTCTCGGCCGCGCCCACTGAAGACCGGTCGCGGCGAAGCGGCGGGTCGGCGTCACGGGGCGCGCGCGCACCGGAACCCGAGGTCCGGGCTCCGGCGCGTCGGGACGTGCTTCACCCGGACCCCGGCGGCGAGGTATGCCGGGTCCACGTCGGCCCAGCCGCCGCCGCGCGCGATCCGCGCCGGAGATCCGCCGCGGCCTCGGCTATCCGCGAACACCACCGCGCCGGAGGAGGTCCACTCCCAGACACCGCCCGCGAGGTCCTTCACCCCCGACGCGCCGTCCGCGCCCGGGTGGCTGCCGACCGGGCACGTGCCGGTGCGGCGCGCGATGCCGGCCTCGTTCCCTTCGCCGTTCCAGCACGGCCGGTGTCGCGGTAGATCGTTTCCCCACGGGTACGTGGTGCCTCGCGGCCCGTTCCGCGCCGCCCACTCCCACTCCTCCTCGCTCGGGAGCCGCTTCCGCGCCCACGCACAGAACGCCGCCGCCTCCGCCCAGTCCAGGCAGTTCGCCGGGTGATCCGCGCGGTCCGCGCGGTAGCCGTTGCAGTACGCCGACCAGGCCGCCCGCTCCGGCTCCCGCAGGCCGTCCCACTCCGCCGTCGCGGGCGCAGGCGCGCACCGCCCTGCCCTCGCGCACGTGCACCTCCTCGGGGCGCGCCGGTTCGGTGAGCGCGTCGCCGCCGCTGAGATTATGTAAAAAATCGACGACGGAGGCCGCCATGAGCGTTTCGAGCCGGTGGGTCGTCTGCGCATTCCTCCTGCTCCCTCCAGCGCTCGCCCGCTCGGGTGACGCGCCCGACCCGGGCGGAAGCGAGCCGCAGGCGTCGCCGCCCCAGAGCGCGGGACCCGAGCAGGTGCTCCCACCCGCCGAGGAACCCGCCCCTCAGCAGGCGCCGCCTGCCCCACCGTCGGCGATTCCGCCGGCACCGCCGCGCGCGCAGGCTCCCGCACCGCAACAGGCACCGGTCCCGCCCGGGCAGTGGGTCTACACCGCGCAGTACGGCTGGATCTGGATGCCCTACTCCGACGCGTACACGTACGCGCCGCCGAACGGGTACGGCGAGCCGTACATGTACGTCTACTACCCGGTGTACGGCTGGACGTGGCTCGCGGCTCCGTGGGTGTGGGGCTGGGGTCCGTGGCCCGCCTTCGGGCTGCGCGGGCCCGCGTTCTTCGCGTGGTACGGCTGGGGCGGGTGGCGCCAGCCCTGGCGCTTCACGCACTTCCACCCGGGCGTCGCCCCGTACCGGCCCCCGCCGTACCGCTTTGCGCCCGGAGCGAGATTGCCGCTCCGGAGCGGCGCCGTGGCCCCGCCACGCGCGTACGTCCCACGCGGCCACGCCGCGGCGCCGGCCCGCGGCGGCGGCCACGCGCGCTCGCATCGGTAGCCACGCCTGCCGCCGATCAACCAGGTCGCCTTCGCGGCGTGAGCGCGACGGCGCGGCGTTCGCGCCGGTGTCCGGGGCTCCCCCCGGCGGGCGGCCCTACCGGCAAGTGAACGTTCCCCGACCGCTCCCTCGGGCCGGCCCCGCGAGATGGACTGCTCGCGTGTCGATCTCGCGGCTCGCCGTTCGTCGTGACGGTAGAGCCAGGGACCGACCGGTCGAAGCCGCCGGCCCGGCCCGGCCCATCCAGGAGAGGAGAAACGGCGATGCGAGTCATGGTGCTGGTCAAGGCGAACAAGGACACGGAAGCAGGCGTACCGCCCGACGAGAAGATCCTGACGGAGATGGGGAAGTTCAACGAGGAGCTCGTGAAGGCGGGCGTGATGCTCGCGGGCGAGGGGCTCCACCCGAGCTCGAAGGGCGCACGGGTCAGGTTCTCGGGACGGAAGCGGACCGTCGTCGACGGGCCGTTCACCGAGGCGAAGGAGCTGATCGCGGGCTTCTGGCTGTGGCAGGTGCGGTCGCTCGACGAGGCGATCGAGTGGGTGAAGCGCTGCCCGAACCCCACCGGCGAGGACTCGGAGATCGAGATCCGGCAGGTGTGGGAGATGGAGGACATCCCGGCGATGACCCCCGAGCTGAGGAAGCAGGAGGAGGATCTGCGCGCCCAGATCGAGGCCAGCCCGCACTGACGCAGCGCGCTCCGGCCCGCGCGACCTCGCGCGAGGCCGGAGCTCCGAGCCGTGAAGCCTCCCGACACCCAGCGCGCCGTCCACGCGGTCTGGCGGATCGAGTCGGCCCGGCTCATCGCCGGGCTCGCGCGCTGGGTGCGCGACGTGGGGCTCGCGGAGGACCTCGCCCACGACGCGCTCGTCGCCGCGCTCGAGCGGTGGCCGGAGTCGGGCGTCCCGGAGAACCCGGGCGCCTGGCTCATGGCCACCGCGAAGCACCGCGCGATCGATCTCCTGCGCCGAGGACGGCGGCTCGAGCGCGCCCACGAGCAGCTCGCCCGCGAGCTCGACGCACAGTGCGAAAGCGCGACGCGGGAGCTCGACGCCGCGATCGACGAGGACGTCGGCGACGACCTCCTGCGCCTCGTCTTCGTCGCCTGCCACCCCGTCCTCTCCCCCGAGGCGCGCGTCGCGCTCACGCTGCGCCTCCTCGGCGGCCTGACCACCGAGGAGATCGCGCGCGCGTTCCTCGTCCCGGAGCCGACCGTCGCCCAGCGGATCGTGCGCGCGAAGCGGACGCTCGCCGAGGCGCAGGTCCGGTTCGAGGTTCCCCGCGGGGCGGAGCTCGCGGACCGGCTCGCGTCGGTGCTCGAGGTCCTCTACCTCGTCTTCAACGAGGGCTACTCGGCGACCGCCGGCGACGACTGGACGCGACCCGCGCTCTGCGAGGACGCGCTCCGCCTCGGCCGCATCCTCGCCGGCCTCGTGCCCGGCGCGCCGGAGGTGCACGGCCTCGTGGCGCTCATGGAGCTCCAGGCGTCGCGTCTCCGGGCGAGGACGGGGCCGTCGGGCGCGCCCGTCCTGCTCCTCGATCAGGACCGGACGCGCTGGGACGCGCTCCTCATCCGCCGCGGGCTCGCGGCGCTCTCCCGCGCCGAGGCGCTCGGCGGTGCACCCGGTCCGTACGCGCTACAGGCCGCGATCGCCGCCTGCCACGCGCGCGCTCGCACCCCCGAGGAGACGGACTGGGCGCGGATCGCGGTGCTCTACGGCGTCCTCGCCAGGGTCGCGCCGTCCCCCGTCGTGGAGCTGAACCGCGCGGTGGCAGTCTCGATGGTGGTCGGTCCGGAGGCGGGGCTCGCGCTCGTCGACGCGCTGACTCCGGAGCCGTCGCTCGCGCGCTACCACCTCCTCCCGGCCGTGCGCGGGGACCTGCTCGCGAAGCTCGGCCGCCACGGCGAGGCTCGCTTGGACTTCGAGCGCGCGGCGTCGCTCACGCGCAACGCGCGCGAGCGCGACGTCCTGCTCGGTCGCGCGGCCGCGTGCGCGAGCGCGGCCGGGGCACCGGACGCCCGCGACGAAGGCTGAGGGAGCTCGACGGATTCCAGCGGCGCTCACGCCTTCGCGAACTTGCGGGCGTCGAGCGTCTCCCCCTGGTGACGCCCCTCGACCGCCGCGACGTACGCCCTCGCGCAGGCCGCGGCGGGGAGGCCCGCGGCCGGATCCATCTTGAGCGCGACGAGCGTCTCCTTGATCCACGGAGGACTGACGACGTTGACGCGGAGACCGCGCGGCAGCTCGATCGAGGCCCCGAGCACGAACCCCTCGAGCGCGGCGTTCACCATCGAGATGGCCGCGCCTCCCGGCATCGGCTCGCGCGAGAGGACCCCGCTCGTGAGCGTGATCGAGCCGCCGTCCTTCACGTGGTGCATCGCGGTGCGGACGAGGTTCACCTGGCCGAGGAGCTTGCTCCGGAGGCTCGCCTCGAGGTCCGCGTCCGAGAGCTGCGGGAGCGGACGGAACGCGGCGCTGCCGGCGCAGCACACGACCGCGTCCACGTCCTTCACGTTCTCGAACAGCTTCCCGAGGGACGCGGGGACCTCGAGGTCCGCGATGATGGGCCCATGGCGAGAGACGCGCACCACCTCGTGCCTCGACGCGAGCGCGTCCGCTACGGCCTTGCCGATGGTGCCCGTGGCTCCGATCACGACGATCTTCACGCTGACCTCCGGTGTCGATATGTGCGGGCGAGCGCGAGCACGCTCACGTTTCGTGGGGTCGCCCTGCTACGGCGCAGCGGGGGGCTCACGGCCGTCGTCGCCGCCGGCGAAGGCCGCAGCCGCGGGGGCGCGCGGCGCCGCCTCCCACGCGTGCCACGCGGCGCGACTGCGCGGGAGCCCCTCGGCGCGTCCGCTGGCCGTCCGCTTCGCGAGGAGGAGCTGATACACGCTCGTCCGCCCGATCCGGAAGCCCACGGCGGACGCCGCGAGGTAGAGGCGGTAGAGCCGCGCGCGCCGCTCGCCGGCGATCGCGACCGCCTCGTCGAAGCGCGCCTCGAGCCGCCCGAGCCACGCGGCGAGCGTCTCGGCGTAGTGCTCGCGCAGGCACTCGAGATCGCGCACCTCGAAGCCGCCCCGCTCCGCGGCGGCGATCACCTCTGCGATCGGAATGAGCTCGCCGTCCGGGAAGACGTACCTCCAGATGAACCCTCCGCCGGCTTGCCCCGCCCACGGCAGCGTCGGACGCCCGCCGCCGACGTCCGCGATGGCGTGATTGAGGAAGAGCCCCCCGGGGCGGAGGAGCCGGTGGACCGCGGCGAAGTACGCGTCGAGCCGGGCGCGGCCGACGTGCTCCATCATGCCGACGCTCGCGACCTTGTCGAATGGCGCCTCGGCCCGGAGCGTGCGGTAGTCGTCCTCGCGGACCGCCACGTCGGCCCGTCCAGCGAGCCGGTCGCGCGCGAACGCGAGCTGGGTCGCGCTCACCGTGATCCCGAGCGCCCTCGCGCCGTGGCGCGCTGCGGCGTGCTCGACGAGCGCGCCCCAGCCGCAGCCGATGTCGAGGAACCGCTCGCCGGCGGAGAGCGAGAGCTTCCGGCAGACGAGCTCGAGCTTCGCGCGCTGGGCGTCCTCGAGCCGCTCTGCGCCGCGCGGGAAGTACGCGCACGAGTAGACCATCGCGTCGTCGAGGAACAGCCGGTAGAAGTCGTCCGGCAGGTCGTAGTGGTGGCGGACGGCGTCGCGGTCGCGCCCGACGCTGTGGCGCGGCCCGCGCATCCGCGCCTCGAGCGGCGCCGCGCGCCGGCCCCGCAGCGCGCGGCGGACGACGGCCGCGAGGGCACGCGCGACGAGGGACGGACTCGCGCGCGGACCGGTCCAGCGCGCCGCCGCCTCGATGAGGCTGATCGCATCGCCCTCGAGGTCGAGCGCGCCTTCGACGAAGGCGTCCGCCAGGCGGTGCTCGGCCGCCGGTGGGAAGAACGCCTCGAGTACGCGCGGCGTGCGGAGGACGACGGCTCCGCGGAGACCCGCGTCGCGGGGGGGTGGCAGCACGGTGCCGTCCCAGAGCCGCACTGCGAAGGACCTTGAGCTCGACGTGAACAGATCCGAGGCGATCCGGACGGGGTCCATGCCCGGAGGAACTAACGGCGACGCGCGGTCCGGGTCCGGTCCCGCTGGGAGCCTCACTTCACCCGCACGCACCGGCTACCGGGCTTCTCCTCCGGCCGATACTCGAAGGTGCCGAGCCAGCCCTCCGCCTTGTTCTGCACGAGGCAGGCGCCACACTCGATCCGCTGCTCGCCCTGCACCTGATTGCAGTCCGACGCGTCCTTGATGACCACGTGCGCGCACCCCGAGGCGAGCAGCGCCACGACGACGAGCTTCCTCATGCCGCCTCCCCTCGCGGGTCTCGGACGGCGACGGACCGCCCTCCTGGAAGGTAGGGCCGCAGCGGCGCGCCTCCTCGTCCCCGGATAGATACGCCGCATCCCCCGACACCGACGTTCTCGTGAACAACGTCGGCGTCTTCGAGGCGCGCGCCTTCCCGGAGATCACGGACGCGGAGTGGGTCCACATGCTCGAGGTGAACCTCCTCTCGGGCGTCCGGCTCGCGCGGCACCGGGGTGAGACCGCGGCCGAGGTCGAGCTCGACTTCTTCCGGAACGCGGGGCCCACGTCGCTCCTCCAGCGGTTCGAGACCCCGGGGAGATCGCGGCGCTCGTCGCCTTCGTCGCGAGCAAGCGGGCGTCGGGGGTGAACGGGGCCGCGCTGCGGGTGGACGGCGGCGTCGTCCGCGCGATCGTCTGATGGCGCGCCACGGACGCCACTCGCGCGCGTCCCGCGACGGTGCGGTGGCTACCTTTCGGCCATGCGCACCGGGCTCTCGATCGCCATTGCGGTCGCGGTCGTGATCTCGATGGCGTGCCGCACCGAGAGCGCGGCCGGGCGGTCGCAGCCCGAGGCAGCGGTCGCGCCGCCGGCGCCGCCTCCGGACGCCGCCCCGCTTCCCCCGCCCTCGGCGGGCGGGGTGCCCGACGGCCAGTGGGTCTACACGCAGCAGTACGGCTGGGTCTGGATGACGTACGACGACGCGTTCACCTACGTCCCGCCCGGTGGCGCCGGCGAACCGCTCGAGTACCTCTACGAGCCGACCTACGGCTGGACGTGGGTGGTCTCGCCCTGGGTCTGGGGCATCGGTCCCTGGCCCTACTTCGGTCGCCGGGGACCGTCGCCGTTCGCCTGGTACCGTCACGGATGGTGGCGGTCGCCGTCGCGCTGGCGCTACCGCCCCGCGCCGGCGCGGGACCAGGCGACCGCCCACGGGATCCGCCCTGCGCCGCATCGAGGCGAGCGCCGGGCGCGCAGCGCTCCCGAGCGCGCGCAGCCGGAGCGCCGCCAGCCGCAGCGCAGCGGCGGCCCGGAGCACCGCGGCGATGGCGACGGGGGCCGGGGCGGCGCGTACGAGCCTCGCGGCCGCGAGCGCGATTGATCCGGCGTCCGCGCGAGCAGGGGGACGCCTCGCGACCGCGCGCGGCCGCGCGCCGACTCAGCTCACGCTCTCGGCGCTGTACCGGGCGACGAGCCCGGTGCGGACCGCGTGCCGGTACACGCGGGCGAACAGCCAACCGGCGAGCAGGATGTCCGCCACCGCGAGGACGCCCGCCCAGGCGAGCGCCGGCCAGGAGACCGTCCCGCCCGACACGAGCGCGCGGAGCGCCTCGAACACGTACGATGGCGCGAGCAGCGCCGAGACGGCCTGCATCCAGCGCGGCAAGGTCGCGACGGGGTAGAACACGCCCGCGAATGGCGAGAGCACCGCCGGGATGGGCCAGATGAGCCACTCCGCCGCGGGCCCGAGCCGGAGCACGATCGCGCACCCGGCGATCCCGAGCGCGATCCCGAAGAGGAACAGGACGAGCAGCGCGGGGACGAGCACGAGGCCGTACCCGAGGAACGCGAGCCCGAAGCCCGCGGTGGCGAGGAGCACCATCACCGCGAGCCCCACCGCGCTCGTCACGACGCTCGAGAGGACGAGTCCGGTCACGTACTCGGCGATGGTGAGCGGCGTCGCGAACACGTTCAGGAAGTTCCGCGACCAGACGTCCTCGAAGAACGCCATGGTCACGCCTTGCATCACCCGCCCGAAGAAATCCCAGAGAAGGACCGCCCCGAGGAGCACCGGGACGAAGTCGAACCCCGACGAGGCGACCGAGTTCAGGTACCTCGTGATGAACCCCCACAGCACCACGTCGATCGCGACCCAGGCGAAGAGCGGCAGGACGCGCGCGGGGCTGCCCCGCAGGAGGTACGCCTGGCGCAGCACGATGGCCGAGACGCGCCGTGGCCGGAGCGCGATCACGCGTGCTCCAGCGCGAGCGGCTCGCGGGCGACGGCGATGAACAGGTCCTCGAGCGTCGCGCGCCCGTGCTCGCCCGGCAGCGTGCGCGGGTCGCCCTCGAGCAGGATCCGCCCGTGCGAGAGGAAGAGGACGCGGTCGCACACCTCCTCGACCTCGTGCATGTTGTGCGAGGTCCAGAGCACGCCGCCCGCATCGCGCGTCGCGATGTCGCGGATCCGGGCGCGGAGCTCGCCCGCGGTGGCCGGGTCGAGGGACGCCGTCGGCTCGTCGAGCAGCAGGATGCGCGGGCGGTTGAGCATGGCCTTCGCGAGGGAGACGCGCGTCTGCTCGCCGGACGAGAGGACGCCCGTCTTCGTCCCTCGGAAGCCGAGGAGGTCGAACTCTGCGAGCAGCGTCTCGATGCGCGCGGTGAGCTCCCGCACGCCGTACATGAGGCCGAAGACCCGGAGGTTCTGCGCGACCGTCAGGTTGCCCGGAAGCGGCGCGTAGACCGCCGCGAAGTTCGTCCGCTCGAGCGCCTCGGTCCGGCGCGTCGCCAGGTCGAGGCCGTCGATCCGGATGACGCCCGACGTGGGCGAGAGCACGCCGAGGATCATGTTCAGCGTGGTGGTCTTCCCTGCGCCGTTCGGCCCGAGCAGCCCCACGATCTCGCCGGGGGCCACCTGGAACGAGACGCCGTCCACCGCAGGGGCGCCGCGGTAGGTCTTGCGAAGGTCCTCCACCGCCAGGATCGGCGCGCCGGGCGCGAGAGCGCCGTCGCGCCCGCGGCTCTCGCGCGCGCTCTCCGGGGTCAACGGTCCACCGTCCGCATGCGCTCGGCGTCGTAGCGCGGGCCCGCGACGGATCCCGGCGGGAGCGCCGCGTCGAGCTCCGCGAGCTCGGCGGGCGAGAGGGCGAGCGCGGCGGCGGCGACGTTCTCCTCGAGGTAGGCGCGCCGCTTCGTCCCGGGGATCGGCACGACGTCCGGGCCGCGGTGCAGGAGCCACGCGAGCGCGAGCTGGCCCGGCGTCGCGCCCCTGCGCGCCGCGAGCGCACGCACCGCGTCGGCGGCGCGGACGTTCGCGTCGAAGTTCGACCCCTGGAAGCGCGGGTCGCGCCGGCGGAAGTCGCTCTCGGGGTACTCCTCCGCCCGCCGCGCCGTGCCGGTGAGGAACCCGCGCCCGAGCGGCGAGAACGGGACGAGGCCGACGCCGAGCTCGCGCAGGAGCGGGATGATCTCCGACTCGAGGTTCCGCTCCCAGAGCGAGTACTCGCTCTGCAGCGCGGAGATGGGGTGGACCGCGTGGGCGCGGCGGATGGTGCGCGCGCCCGCCTCGGAGAGGCCGAGGTACCGCACCTTGCCCTCGCGCACGAGCTCGGCCATGGCGCCGACCACGTCCTCGATCGGCACCGCGGGGTCGACCCGGTGCTGATAGAGGAGGTCGATGCGGTCGGTACGGAGCCGGCGCAGCGAGGCCGCCACGGCCTCGCGGACGTGCTCCGGCCGGCTGTCGAGGCCGACGCTCGCCCCGTCCTCGATCCGGAACCCGAACTTCGTCGCGACCACGACTCCGTCGCGCCGGCCCGCGAGCGCGCGGCCGAGGAGCTCCTCGTTCCGGAACGGCCCGTAGACCTCGGCGGTGTCGAGGAACGTGACCCCGAGCTCGAGTGCCCGGTGGATCGTGGCGATGGACTCGGCCTCGTCGGCCACTCCGTACGACTGGCTCATCCCCATGCAGCCCAGCCCGAGGGCCGACACCTCCAGCCCCTGCCGCCCGAGCTTGCGCCTCTCCAGCCCCATGCGGTCCCCCTTCCCCGGATCCGGGTGCGTTGTACCCGTTCCCGGCCCGCCGCGCAGCGGCCGCGTGATCGGCCCATCGTGCACCGGCGGCGGCGCATGATTACGTGCTCGCGATGACGACCCCTGCCTCCACCGCGCTCCGCGCGCTCGGCTCGACGGGCCCGACGGTGTTCCCGCTCGCCCTCGGCTGCATGGGCATGTCGGGAATGTACGGGGCGGCGGACGAGCGGGAGAGCATCGCGACGATCCACGCGGCCCTCGACGCGGGCGTGAACCTGCTCGACACGGGCGACTTCTACGGCATGGGCCACAACGAGCTGCTCATCGGGCGTGCGCTGCGCGACCGTCGCGACCGCGCGCTCGTCTCGGTCAAGTTCGGGGCGCTCCGCGCTCCCGACGGGAGCTGGGGCGGCTTCGACGCGCGTCCCGCGGCGCTCCGGAACTTCCTCTCGTACTCGCTCGTCCGGCTCGGGCTCGACCACGTGGACATCTACCGTCCGGCGCGGCTCGATCCCGCCGTCCCCATCGAGGAGACCGTCGGCGCGATCGCCGATCTCGTGAAGGCGGGGCGGGTGCGCGGCATCGGGCTGTCCGAGGTCGGGGCCGATACGGTGCGGCGCGCGCAGGCGGTCCACCCGATCACCGATCTGCAGATCGAGTACTCGCTCGTGAGCCGCGGCCCCGAGTCGCGGATCTTCCCGGCGCTCGCGCAGCTCGGGATCGGGATCACGGCGTACGGGGTCCTCTCCCGCGGGCTCCTCACCGGGTCCCGGCCAGCGGGCGCGGGCGACTTCCGCGCCTACCTGCCACGCTTCACCGGCGACAACCGGGTGCGCAACGACGCGCTCGTGGCCGCGCTCCAGAGGCTCGCGGCCGAGAAGGGCCTCACTCCGGCGCAGCTCGCGATCGCGTGGGCCCTCGCGAAGGAGAAGCACCTCGTGCCGGTGATCGGCGCGCGCACGCGCGCGCAGCTCGCCGACGCGCTCGGCGCGCTGCGCGTGACGCTGTCGCCGGAGGACGTCGCCCGCATCGAGCAGACCGTCCCCACCTCGGCCGTCGCGGGGACCCGCTACGGAGGGGACCAGATGGCGCACCTCGACAGCGAGCGCTAGGCGGCGCGATGGAGCCGACCGCGTCACGCGACATCGTGTGGAGCCCGTCGCCGGAGTATGCGGAGCGCTCGCGCCTCGCGTGCTTCCTGAAGTCGCACGGGGTGCCTTCGCTCGCGGAGCTGCAGCGGCGCGCACGCGACGATCCCGGATGGTACTGGGAGGCCGTCGAGCGGCACCTCGACGTTCGGTGGGCAAGGCGGTACGACCGCGTCCTCGACCTGTCGCGCGGGGTGCCGTGGGCGAGCTGGTTCCCGGGCGGGCTCCTCAACTTCGCCGAGAACTGCACCGACCGGAACCTCGATGCGGGCCGCGCCGGCGAGACGGCGGTGGTCGCGGAGGGCGACGACGGAGAGGTCCGCAGCCTGACGTACGCCGAGCTCTCGCGCGAGGCGGGGCGGCTCGCGAACGGACTGCGGAGGCTCGGCGTCGTGCGGGGCGATCGCGTCGGCATCTTCCTCCCCATGTCTGCGGAGACCGCCGTCGCGCTCCTCGCCGTGGCGCGCCTCGGCGCGATCGCGGTCCCGTGCTTCTCTGGCTTCGGCGCGCAGGCGATCGCCGCCCGGCTCCAGGACAGCGAGGCGAAGGCGCTCGTCACCGTCGACGGGTTCCGGCGCCGCGGGCAGCTCGTGAGCTCGAAGGAGACCGCCGACGACGCGGTCGCGGCGGCGCCGTCGGTCGAGCACGTCGTCGTCTGGCGGCGCCTCGGGCGGGAGGTCCCGTGGACGGCGGCGCGTGACGTCTGGTGGGACGAGCTCATCGCACGCGAGCCGGAGACCTGCCCGGCGGAGCCGGTCGAGGCGGACCATCCGCTGTTCATCCTGTACACGTCCGGCACGACGGGGCGCCCGAAGGGCGCGGTGCTGTCCCACGCCGGCTTCCTCGTGAAGTCCGCGAGCGACTTCGCCTTCTGCCACGACGTCGGCGAGCGCGACCGCGTCTTCTGGGTGACGGACCTCGGCTGGCTCATGGGCCCGATGGTGATCGGCGCGAGCCTCTTCCACGGTGGGACGGCGGTGCTGTTCGACGGCGTCCCGGACCACCCGGGACCGGATCGGCTCTGGGCGCTCGTCGAGCGCCACCGGATCCAGGTGCTGGGGATCTCGCCCACGGTCGTCCGTGCGCTGATGCCTCACGGAGCGGCGCCCATTCGCGCCCACGACCTCTCGTCGCTCCGCATCGTCGCGTCGACCGGCGAGCCGTGGAACCCCGAGCCGTACCGCTGGCTGTTCGAGCACGTCTGCGCGGGTCGCGTGCCGATCATCAACTACTCCGGGGGAACCGAGATCTCCGGCGGCATCCTCGGCTGCTTCCCGATCGCGCCGATCAAGGCGTGCGGCTTCGCGGGGCCGATCCCGGGCATGGCGGTGGCGGTGCTCGATCCGCAGGGCCGCCCGCTCCAGGGAGAGGTCGGGGAGCTCGCGATCGAGGCGCCCTGGCCCGGCATGACGCGAGGGTTCTGGAGGGACGCCGCGCGTTACGAGGAGACGTACTGGTCGCGCTGGAAGGACGTGTGGGCCCACGGCGACTGGGCGCAGGTCGACGCCGACGGATTCTGGTTCGTCCGGGGGCGCTCGGACGACACGCTCAAGATCGCGGGGAAGCGGGTCGGTCCGGCGGAGATCGAGTCCGCGCTCGTCGGGCACCCCGCGGCCGCCGAGGCCGCCGCGATCGGCGTGCCGCACGACGTGAAGGGCGAGGCCATCGTCTGTTTCGTGATGCTGCGCCCCGGCACCGCCGCGTCGGAGGCGCTCCGGGCCGAGCTCGCGGGGCGGGTCGCGTCCGAGATGGGCAAGGCGCTCCGCCCCGAGCGCGTCCTGTTCACGCGCGACCTGCCGAGGACGCGCAGCGGCAAGATCATGCGGCGGGTCATCCGGGCGACGCACCTCGGCAAGGAACCGGGCGACCTCTCGTCCCTCGACAACCCGGGGGCGGTCGCGGCGATCCGGGAAGCGACGTAGTGCGGAGGGCCGGCCATGGCCTCACGGAAGAGCGAGCTCCTCGTCATCGACGGCCGACAGGTGGCGGTGTCGAACCCGGACAAGCTCTACTTTCCGAAGGCCGGCATCACGAAGCTCGAGCTCGTCCGCTACTACCTCGCGGTGGCGGACGGCGCGCTCCGCGGTGTGCGCGATCGGCCCATGGCCCTGAAGCGGTACGTCGACGGCGCCGAGGGCGAGTTCTTCTTCCAGAAGCGCGCGCCGGCGTCGCGGCCGCCCTGGGTGGACGTGGTGGAGCTCGCGTTCCCCTCGGGGCGAAGCGCGCGCGAGGTCGTCGTCCGAGGCGCCGCGCAGCTCGCGTGGGTGGTGAACCTCGGCTGCATCGATCTGAATCCGCACCCGGTGCGGGACTCCGACCTGCATCACCCCGACGAGCTCCGCGTGGACCTCGATCCCGTCCCAGGCGTCGGGTGGGAGCAGATCCGGCGGGTCGCGGCGGTGACCGACGAGGTGCTGCGCGAGCACGGCCTCGTCGGCTGGCCCAAGACGAGCGGCTCGCGCGGGATCCACGTCTACGTGCGGATCGAGCCGCGCTGGATGTTCACCGAGGTCCGCGGCGCGGCGCTCGCGCTCGCGCGCGAGGTCGAGCGGCGCGCACCCGCGCTCGCGACGAGCAAGTGGTGGAAGGAGGAGCGGCACGGCGTCTTCATCGACTACAACCAGAACGCGAAGGACCGCACCGTCGCGTCGGCCTACTCGGTGCGGCCGACCCCGGACGCCCGCGTCTCGGCGCCGGTCACGTGGCAGGAGCTCGCCGCTTGCGATGCCGCCGACTTCACGCTCCGCACGATGCCGGCGCGCTTCGCGCGCCTGGGCGACGTGAGCGCGGGGATCGACGCGACGCCGGGATCGCTCGACGCCCTCCTCGAGCTCGAGGCGCGGCAGCGCGCGGCGGGCGTCGCCGACGCGCCGTGGCCGCCGCACTACGCGAAGGGGGCGGACGAGCCGGCGCGCGTCCAGCCGTCCAGGCGGAAGGGTGCGCCGCGAGAGAAGGCGCCCCGCGTACGCGTGAACCTCCGCCACCTGCCGGAGTCGGAGCGCCCCTCGCCCGACCCGCCGGATCCCGGCTACGACCCCTGAGCGGGCGCGCCCTCGCGGAAGATGCGCGACAGCTCGTAGGCGGGGGTCTCCTCGAGCTGCGCGTACGTGCACTGCCGCGGCGAGCGATCCGGCCGCCAGCGCAGGAAGTGGGTGGCGTGCCGGAAGCGATCGCCCTGCAGGTGGTCGTACGAGACCTCGCAGACCCGCTCGACCCGCAGCGGCTCCCAGGAGAGATCCTTCCCGCGATTCCAGCGGCTCGACGCGCCGGGCATTCGGTGGTCGGGCGTTCCGGCGTCGGCCCACTCGGCCCAGTCGCTCCAGGGGTGGCCCTCCATCGCGTTCACGCGGAGTGGCGCGAGCTCCTGCACGAGCTGCCTGCGGCGCTCCGTCGTGAAGCTCGCGCAGATGCCGACGTGGTTGAGCTTCCCCGCGTCGTCGTACAGGCCGAGCAGGAGCGATCCCACCATCGTCCCCGGTCCATTCTTGTGCCAGCGGAACCCGGCCACGGCGCAGTCGGCGGTGCGCGCGTGCTTCACCTTCACCATCGCCCGCGCGCCGGGCTGGTAGGTGCCGTCGAGTCGCTTCGCGACGACCCCGTCGAGGCCGGCGCCCTCGAACCGCGAGAACCAGTCCGCGGCCGCCGCCGCGTCGCGTGTCGCCGGCGTGACGAGCACGCGGCCTCGGGCATCGCCGCCGGCGAGCGCGCTCTCGAGGAGGGCGCGGCGCTCGGCGAGAGCGGCGCCGCGCAGATCCCGGTCTCCGAGGGCGAGCAGGTCGAACAGCACGAGGCTCGCCGGGCTCTCGCTCGCGAGCTGCTTCACGCGCGACGAGGCGGGGTGGATCCTCAGGAGGAGCGCCTCGAAGTCGAGCCCCTCCTCGCCCGCGATGACGATTTCGCCATCCACCACGCACCGCGCGGGGAGCCGCGCGAGCAGCGGTCCCTCGAGCTCCGGGAAGTAGCGGTTCAGCGGCTTCAGCTCGCGCGACTGGAGGTGCAGCCTCGGGCCGTCGCGGAACACGACCGCGCGAAACCCGTCCCACTTCGGCTCGAACAGCCAGCCGTCGCCAGACGGGAGCGCCTCGCTCGCCTTCGCGAGCATCGGCTCGATCGGGGGGGCGATGGGATATGCCATTCCCTGCTCTCTACTCGGCGCGGGCCCCCGACGCAGCGCCGGGCGGAGCCGCTCCGGGCCGGCTATTCACCGTCACGGAGAGGGGGAATCCATGACCGTCCGCATCGTCCGCCTCGGCTCGCCGCGCACCCCCGGCGAAGGCCTCCGGATCGGCACCGTGCGTCACCCGCCTCGCGCGGTGCCGAAGTCCCGGCACGCCGTGGACGCACGCTCGACCTGCTCGCCGCGCTCTCGCGCACCGCGGACTTCTCCGTCGGGTGTTACTGCGCGGACGAGAGGCGCTGCCACCGATCGATCTTGCGCGAGCTCCTCGCCGCGCGGCGCGCGGCTGGAGTGACGTCCGATCATCCCTCCGCGTCCGCGAGCACGCGGCGCTCGAGATCCGCGACGACGAGGAGGAGCGCACGGACCTCGGCCGCGAACGCGGTCGGAATGCGCGCGGCTCGGACGAGGGCCCGACGGGCGTCGTCGAGGCTGGTGTCGACGGCCAGGAGCTGTGTGCGCCGCAGGTCGATGAGAAGCTCTTCGCGCATCCCGACAACATACGCCTCCGGGCGTCCGGCTGGCAGACGGCCTCGCCGACCGCATGGCGCGCAGGGCCCGGAGCCACATGGCGGACGACTGAAATCGGCCGAGCCGGCGAAGGGGTGGGATGCGCCCGCCCCGCCGAGCGGCCCTCTCATTCGATGTCGATCTCGCGCCGGACCTCGAGGAACTCGGCGGCCATGTCATACGCCCTTCGCGCGGTCGCCTTGGCCTCGACGGCGGGATCGCGTCCCTCCGCGTACCGCCCCGTGATGATCGCCTGCATGAACATGGCCGCGAGCTCGTCGCGGGTGTCCCAATCCACCACCTCTGCATCCTTCGGCATGTGACCCCCCCTTCAACGGACTCACGAGACGTAGCGCCGTACGTGGCGCTCGCCACCTTTCGCAGCTCGCGACGCTCGGACGTGACGGGACGCTGCGAGGCCGGCCGACTAAGTACCGTCCAGCGAGCGGTCCGCAGCCGTCCGCCCGGGAGGAGACATGGATTTCGACAAGGAGATCGCGGAGGTCCGCCGCTGGTTCGCGAGCCCCCGGTTCGCGGGGATCAAGCGGGTCCACTCCGCGCGCGAGGTGGTCGAGCAGCGCGGCACCATCCGTCCAGACTACACCGTCGCGCGCAGCGCGGCCGAGGGGTTCCACGAGAGGCTCCGCCAGCTGTTCGAGCAGAAGAGGTGCATCACGACCTTCGGCCCCTACTCGCCCGGGCAGGCGGTCGCGATGAAGAAGATGGGCCTCGAGGGCATCTACCTCGGCGGCTGGGCCACGTCCGCCAAGGGATCGTCGCACGAGGACCCAGGGCCCGACCTCGCGAGCTACCCGCTCAGCCAGGTCCCCGAGGAGGCGGCGCCGATCGTCCGTGCCCTGCTCACCGCGGACAAGAACCAGTTCCACACGCGTGCGCGGATGACCGAGGAGCAGCGCAGGGCCACGCCCGCGGTGGACTTCCGGCCCTTCATCATCGCCGATGCCGACACCGGCCACGGCGGCGACGCGCACGTGCGCAACCTCGTCCGGCGCTTCGTCGAGGTCGGCGTCCCCGGCTACCACATCGAGGATCAGAAGCCCGGCGTGAAGAAGTGCGGCCACCAGGGCGGCAAGGTGCTCGTCTCCGAGGACGAGCAGCTGAAGCGCCTCTCCGCGGCGCGCTTCCAGCTCGACATCATGGGTGTGCCCGGGATCATCGTCGCCCGCACCGACGCGGAGTCGGCCACGCTGCTCGACGGCCGCGGCGACGACCGCGACCAGCCGTTCCTCCTCGGCGCGACCAACCTCTCCCTCCCCACGTTCAAGGCGGCGTTCCTCGCCATCTTGCGGCAGTTCCAGCGGGCCGGGGTGGAGGAGCTGAGCGGACACGAGCTCTATGCGCTCTGCGACGACGAGCTCGCCGCCGCGGACGCCTGGCTCGAGCGGGCCGGCTTCGCGAAGGCGATCGCCGCCGCCGCCACCGACCTGAGGGCGGGGACGCTCGGCAGCGTCGACGCCGCGCTCGACAAGGTCTTCGACGCGTTCGTCGACGTGTGGCAGCACGAGGCGGGCGTCTCGACCTACGCCGAGGCGGTGGGCGAGGCGATCGCCTTTCGCCAGAACGAGGGCGACCCGCCCGCGCTGAGCAAGCCTCAGTGGCTCGCGTTCGCCGCGCGAGCGCCGTTCTACGAGGCGCGCAAGAAGGCGCGGGCCATCGGCCTCGACGTCACCTGGGACTGCGAGCACGCGAAGACGCCGGACGGCTACTACCAGGTGCGAGGCGGGATCGACTACGCGATCGCGAAGTCGCTCGCCGCGGCGCCCTTCGCGGACCTGCTCTGGATGGAGACCAAGACCGCCGACCTGCACGACGCGAAGAGGTTCGCGGACGCCATCCACGCCGTCTTCCCGGGGAAGATGCTGGCCTACAACCTCTCACCGTCCTTCAACTGGGACACGACCGGGATGGACGACGAGCAGATGCGCCGCTTCCCCGAGGAGCTCGGGAAGATGGGCTTCGTTTTCAACTTCATCACGTATGGTGGCCACCAGATCGACGGCCTCGCCTCGGAGGAGTTCGCGACGGCGCTCCGCCAGGACGGCATGCTGGCGCTGGCGCGCCTGCAGCGGAAGTTCCGCCTGCTCGAGTCGGGGTACCGCACGCCGCAGACGCTCGTGGGCGGGCCGCGCGCCGACGCCGCGCTCATGTCGATCTCCGGCCGCACCTCGACCACGAAGGCCATGGGGCAGGGCTCGACGCAGCACCAGCACCTCGTCCAGACGGAGGTGCCGCCCAAGCTGCTCGAGGAGTGGGTCGACGTCTGGCGCCAGCACCACGGGATCGACGGCAAGCTGCGGGTCAGCCTGAAGCCGCACTCGGCGGAGTCCGACCTGCTCGAGCTGACGCTCGTCTCGGCCGACGGGCAGAAGGCGCTCAACGTGATCTTCGCGAGCATCCACGACCGGCGCGGGCGCAGCATCCTCTCTGTGCGCGATCAGAACAACTTCGACGTCGGGCTGCGCAAGAAGCGCCTGATGACGCTCGTGCAGCTGTACCTGCTCCACCGCTACAAGGTGGACTCGGTGCACTTCGTGACGCCGACGGAGGACAACCAGCGCCAGGCGGAGGGGATGAGGGCGCTCGGCCTGTTCCGCTCCGTCGTGCAGGAGGTCGGGGAGATCATCGTCGCCGACGTGGACAAGGCGCGGGTGAGGGAGCTGCTCGCTCCGGACAAGGCGGCGCTGAAGGCGCTCGTCGCGAAGCGGTAGACGGCGCACGCCGCGCGAAGGGAGACGACATGGAACAGGCTCGCACACCCGAGATCGAGATCCGCCACGAGGAGGTGGGCGATCGCGGAGCATTCTTCGTCGAGACGGAGGCAGGCCGCCTCGCGTCGCTGACGTACTCGCGGACGTCGCCGCACACGGTCGTGATCGAGCACACCGACGTCTCGAGCGCGCTCGCGGGACAGGGAGTCGGCCGGCGCCTCGTCGAGGCCGCGGTCGCCTGGGCACGCCGGACGGGGACGACGTTCGTGCCCGTGTGCACCTATGCGAAGACGGTGTTCGAGCGCGATCCGGACCTTCGCGACGTGCTCCGTTGAGCACGACGCGCCAGCGCGAGCTCAGTGCGCGGCCCACCGGACGCGCCGCGCCTCGAGGGTCGGCACCGCGAGCAGCCGCCACATGGTCGGCGCACGCGCATGCGCCGTACATGAGCGACGGGCGCCGGCCAGGCGAGCGCCCCGGCGGCCCGTCGTGCGCGGCGCGCGCGTCGTGCGCGTCGGCGAGCGCCAATTAGAGGTTCACGCATGGACTGGCGTGAGCACGGCGTGCGCATCGTTCGCGGGGACGCGCTCGATCCGAACACGGCACAGACGCCGGGTATGACGCGCGCGGCGGCGATCGACCACGCGCGGACCGGCGCCCAGAAGATCTGGGCCGGCACCGTGGTGATCGACGCGAACGCGAAGACCGGCGCGCACCACCACGGTGCGCTCGAATCGGTCATCTATGTCGTGAGCGGGCGCGCCCGGATGCGCTGGGGGGATCGGCTCGAGTTCACCGCCGAGGCAGGTCCCGGCGACTTCATCTACGTCCCGCCGTACGTGCCGCACCAGGAGATCAACGCGAGTCGCGACGAGCCGCTGAGCTGCGTCGTCGTCCGGAGCGACAAGGATCCCGTCGTCGTGAACCTCGACGTGTCCCCGGCGGAGCCTCCCGAGGAGGTCCGGTGGGTGGACGCGATCCACCGTGCGCGATGAACCTGGCCCGCTGAAGGCGACGTCGCGCCGAACTTCGAGGCGCGATGCAGGCGGCTCCCCTACCCCGCAGCCGGACTTCGTTCCCGATGACCGACCGGATGTCGGTAGGATCGCGGTCCGGACGAGCCTCGGGGGGCGGGCATGTCTCAGTGGATGGCATGGATGCTGCTGTCGTGGGTCACCGGGAGCCCGGTGGGCTCACTGCTCTTCCTCGGACTGATCTGGTGGCTCGGCGATCGCGCCACGTTCCGAGTGCTCCCGGACCCGCTCCGCCTGTTCCGACGATGGGGACGGGCCGCGAGCCTTCGCCGGGCGCTCTCGGCCAACCCTCACGATCGCCGGGCGCGGCTCGAGCTCGCGAACCTGCTGCTCGACCATGGCCGACCGCGCGAGGCGGCCGAGCTGCTCGAGCCCAACGTCGCGGCGGGGGACGACGACGTGCACACGACCTTCGCAATGGGGGCGGCCCTGGCGCGGAGCGGGTCTCACGAGCGCGCGGAGCAGTTCCTCGCCGCGGCGCTCGCCCGGGATCCCAGTTTCCGCATGGGCGAGATCGATCTCGAGGTCGCGCGCCTGTGGCTGCGCCGCAGGGATGCGGCCCGCGCGATCGAGCCGCTCGCGCGGTTCGTCGCGGAGCGGCCCGGGACCGTGGAGGGACGCTACTGGCTCGCCCGCGCCCTCGCGAGCCGCGGCGACGCCTCCGGAGCTGCCCGCGTCCGCGACGACGCCTGGCGCGAGTACACCGCGCTGCCGCGGTTCCGGCGGCAGCGCGAGCGCCCGTATGCGTGGCGGCTCCGCCCGTGGCGGCCCGCGCTCGTCGCCGCGATGGTCGTCGTCGTCGTCGCGCTGGTGCTGCGCGGGGTCGTGCCGGCGCTCTCTGAGACGCGCCCGCCCCCCACGCCGACGTCGCAGGATGACGGCGGGTGAGCGACCCGCCGCCGGCGCCGCGCCGGCCGGCGGCGACTCGGCGGCGACTCGGCGGATGAGCCCGCGCGGCGAGGACGCGGCGGCCGCGTCCCATCGCCGTCACGTCTTCAGTGGAGCGCGGTCGGCGACTCCGGCGACGGAGGCGCACCGACGGAGCCGGGCTCGCCCTGCGGCCGCTGCTCGGCGCCGGCCGACGCCACCTTGTCCGTCGCCTTCTCCATCGCCTCGGCGCCCTTCTCGAGCACCTTGTCCCTGGCTTGCTGCCCGAACTCGCGCGCCTTGCGCCGCGCGGGCTCGAGCACCTCGCGCTCCCGCTGCGTCTCGGGCAACGCGAAGCCGAACAGGGCGCCGAGCGCCATCGCGCCGAGTGCCCACAGGCCCGTGTCCTCGTGCGTGCTCTCCCGGAGCTGCTCGCGGTCGGGGAGGCGCTCCCGCACCGACGCGGTCGCCTCCTGGATGCGCCCCTTCACCTGCTCCGCCTTGGCGCGCGCACGCTCCTTCGCCTCCGCAGCCTTCTCGCCGAGCCCGGCGCCGGTGTCGTCGCTGGTCCCGCCGCCGCCGGCGAGCGCCTCCTCGGGCACCGCCTCCGTACCCGGGTACTCCTCGTACTCCTCGTGGGCGGCCGCGTACCCTCTCCTTCGCGTACCCAGGTGTCATGCGCCGGGACACCTCGTGCGCGATCCGGCTCATGCGTTCGCGCTTCTGCTCGACCTGATGTCGCGCATCGTCTCTCTCGCCCACCGCGCGTCCTCCTTCACGTGTTCGACCGCCCGTGACCGACGGGTCCTGCGCAGCTCCTGCCTCCCGTAGCTCAGCGCCGCCCACCCCCCCGCCGCGTAGATGGCGGTGACGAGCAGCCCGGCGAACCACGCCGGGAGGAACGTCGCGCCGAGCAGCACGAGGGTCACGCCGAGGAAGAGGAGCGCCGCGTAGAGCACCGCGCCGCCCGCGCCGATGGCGGCAGCCCCCTTCGACGCCTTCTTCGCCTCGTCTCGCAGCTCCGCCCTTCGCGAGCCGGACCTCATCACGGAGGAGGGCCTGCCCGTCCTGCACGAGCTCGCGGACCAGATCGCCGAGGGGGCGCTCGCGCAGGTCGCGCGCGCCGTCGCGGAACCGCCCCCGGCGGCCCCACTCCTCGCGTCCGAGCGGTGTCACGGCTCACCCTCGCGCCATGGCTCGGCGCGCGTGGGCTCCGGTCCCTCCGCGGAGCCCTCGCCGTAGCCGGCCTCGCCGTAACCTTCTCCGTAGCCGCTCTCGCCGTAGCCCCGATCCCTCCAGCGTGGAGCGTCGAACCGGTGCCCGCCGACCTCGCGGCGCTGCCCCCAGCGGCCGTCCCCCATGCTGCCCTTCATGAGGCGCGCGAAGGCGCACCCTCACGGCCCATGCGCGCGAGCACCCGCGTGGCGTATGGCTGCGCGATGCGCCCGACGTTCGCCCCTCCCCAGATCCCGGGCGCGCAGAGCCAGTTCGTCGGCACGCGCGAAGTCACGCTCCACGTCATGGAGGCGGGCCGGGGGCCCCTCGTGGTCCTGCTCCACGGATTCCCGGAGTTCTCGTGGTGCTGGCGCCTCCAGCTCCCCGCGCTCGCGGCCGCCGGGTTCCGCGCGGTCGCCGTCGACCTCCGCGGGCACGGCCTCTCCGGGCGCCCGCGCGGCGTCGCCGCTTACGGCGTCGCGCGGCTCGCGGCGGACGTGGACGAGCTGATCGCTGCGCTCGGCGTCGAGCGCGCGGCCGCGGTCGTCGGGCACGACTGGGGCGGAGTCGTCGGCTACCGCTTCGCCGCGCGGTATCCGCGGCGGCTCGAGCGGCTCGTCATCATGAACTCGCCGCACCCTGCGGCGCTCGCGCAGGGGCTGCTCCGGAACGCGCAAGCGCTGCGGAGCGCGTACATGCTCGCGGCCATGCTGCCCGAATTGCCCGAGCGGGCGCTCGCCGCGGGCGGCGGCGCGCTGCTGCGGAGCGCGCTCCGGGCGTGCCGGACGACGCCCGTGCGCGACGAGGAGCTCGAACCGTACGTGGAGGCGGCCCGCCACGCCGAATGGCTGCGCGGCGGGCTGAACATGTACCGCGCGATGGGCAGGGCGATCGCGACGGCCGCCGTGGCGCGCGTGCCGATCGTTCGGCTCCTCGTCGAGCGCGTGCCAATCCTCGGACGCCACTTCGCGCGGGCTGCGCCGCGGCACGTGGGACCGCGCCCGCGCCGTATCGACGCGCCGGTGCTCGTCATCTGGGGAGAGGACGATCCGTTCCTCGCGCCCCATCTCGCCGAGCCGCCCCACGCGCTCGTCCCGAACGTCCGCGTCGAGCGGGTGCCGGGCGCTTCGCACGACGTCATGCTGGACGCGCCGGAGCTCGTGAACGCCCTGCTCCTCGACTTTCTCGCGGGCCCGCGGAGGGAGTGACGAGACACCGTCAGTGCGCGGCGAGCGCCTCCTGCGCCGGCTACCGTGGCCCCGCCGGCGCTACCTCGTTAGCAGCACGCTGAAACCGGCCAGCACTCCCGCGCGACCACGGTCCCACGCGACGGCGCCCTCGAACCCGGCGTCCAGGAGGCCGAGATGGAACATGACGAGCGGCAGGGTCCGGCCTCCCACCCATACGAGGCGGCTGCTTGTGTCCTGCCACGACTCGGAGCTCCACCCGGCGTCGAGCCCCAGCGTCGCGTACCGATTGACGTCCCACGCGATGCCCGCGGCCGCGAGCCCGCCGGGCCGGTCCCGGCCCGTACGCGACTCGTGCACCACCTCGCCGGACAGGAGGCCGCGCGCCACGACTTCGGCGGCGATGCGCCTGCGAGCCTGGAACCTGACTCCGCCACCCCACACGCCGCCGCGGAGCGCGTCGTGCTCGAAGCCGGTCATCCCCGCCCCCACCGAGAGCTCGGGGCGCGTCAGCGCCTCGGCTCGCCGAACGAGTACTCGACGAAGCCCGGGGTCTCGACATCGTGTACTCGGGTCGACCGAGGGGGTTCGTCGGGTCGGCGACGAGGCTCACGCTACCTCTCGGCGTCATCACTCGCGAGGCGGCGATGCGCGTCTTCGGACAGCTATTCCTCGGTGGCGCGGACGGATCCCACGAAGCGCCGCGGCCCGCCGTCCATCGCGCCGTGATCGCCCCGCGCTTCGCCCGGTTCGGGTACGAATTCGGGTGGGGGAACACGCCGCGGTTCGAGGTGTCGGTGCACGTCGCGCTGCTCGACGCAGGCGGCCAGGTCGAGCTCGAGCGCACCTACGACTCCGGGCCGGTGCAGGCCCCAGTGGGGGTCGATCGCGATTCTCCCTCGAAGGCGATCGATCGGGCGACCTACGTCGCGATCCAGCGGCTGATGCTCCGCGCCGCCGCCGACGTGAGGACATACCTGGAGGCCCGGGCGCCGCGAGGCGAGGGACCGCATGCCATCGGGCCGAACCCAGTGCTCGGCCCCATCGCCTCGCCGTGAACCGGCGTTACACCGTGCGGAGCTAGCGCACGATGCAGATCGAGTCGGACCCCTGTATCGGCGTCCCGCCGTACAAGCTGCCGACGAGGAGCGCCGTCGTCTGCCCCTGCGCGAACGTGCCCGCGACCCCCTCCATCTGCACGACGAGGTCGGGGTATCCGTCGCCGTTCACGTCCTCGTAGTGCGCCAGGAGCTTGGGCTTGGTCTTTGGATGCATCCCCTCGAGCGAGAGGGTGGCCGGATCGATCGCCGTCACAGCGAGATCGGCCGAGCCGAGGACGGCCACGGGGATCGTGCCTCGACCGTCGTCGTTCACGCAGTTGCGGTCATCTCCCGGCGCGATGTCGATCGAGACGGGCAACGACGCCGCGGGAGTCGAGATGCCTACCGTGGACGTGTAGCGGTTGCGCAGATCTTCCAGGCTCCACGAATACCCTCCTGACGCCTCGGTCGCGGCCGTCTGAAGGCTCGCCACCGGCCCGGCGGCCGCTGCCGCCGCGACCGGGAACCCGAACACTTCCCAGTCGTTCGCGGACGTGGTGATCGACACGGTGCCCGCCTGCTTGATCCTGAACCCGATCCGAAGCGGTGCTGCGCCGTCGAGCCCGCCGGCTTCGCTCATCGCGTAGAACCGGATGATGCCCTGTGTGTCGTCGTGACTCGCAACGGGGCCGGCCAACCCTTGACCGTACAGCGCGACCCACTCCGCACCCCAGCTCGAGCACGGATGCCCTTCGTCGCACACGTAGTAGTAGAGCACTCCTCCGCCGCCGAGCGCCGGATCTGCCGGCGCCGGAGTCCATCCCGTGAAGAACCCCGGTCCTGCGGGATACTCCTCTATGCTCACGAACTCGAGCATCGCGGGATCGAAGTCGACGCGGACGTTTCCCCAGACGAAGTCGGCGGTCGTCGAGTCGAGCTCGAAATAGACCACCTCGCCGATCTGCCCCACCGTGATCTCGTTCGATCCGCCCGGACCCATGACGGCGTAGAACCAGGGGCCCTCGGCTGCAGACACGCCCGGAACCAGCAGGGCAGATGCGACGACGACGCCGAGAAGGCGGTTTCGATCCATGGACGCTCCCGGACGGATTACTCCGTGGAGGAGCGATTCTACCCGTGGATGCCGCCGGCGATCTCTCTGCGCGCGGTGCGCGGAGTTGCCGCACACCTTCGCCCTAAGTGCGGCAGGGGCCCCCAATGCGGAGCGGATGTACCGGGTCGCGTCGAGGCGGCGCGACGAACGACGCCGCCGCTCAGCGGCGATCGAAGAGATTCATCACGAGCGACTTGCGGCCGCCGGAGACCTTCAGGTTCGCGTACCGGCGCCGCGCCTTCAGGTTCCAGGCGATCGTGACGGTGGCTACGACGGCTGCGACGGCGACCAGCAAGGCGGAATGCAAGGAGACGCTCGATCCGTGGGGCGCGTTGAAAGATAGTGGCCGCCCTCGAGGGCCGCCACCGGGTTTCCCGGTCATGTCAGGAACTGGATTGGTGCGGGGACCTGCAACCCGGGCTTCAGCAGAGTTCCGCGCCTGTATTCACGGGCCTTATACCACAGCACCGCGGCGCGGTCGCGACGCCCCGGGGGCGCACCGTTCGGCGCGCGGAGCGGGACCCTCAGGCCTGCGCCACCGGCCCGCGGCACTCGATCCGGGCGATGCGCCCCTCGGCGTCGTGGTGCACCACGCAGGTGGCGGCGCCCCGGCCCGCCTCGATCACCTGCTCGGGCAGCTCGAAGTGCCGCGCGTACGCGGCGATGGGCAGCGCCTTGCCGGTGCTCGCCTTGCGGACGGGCAGGTTGCGCCACGCCATCAGCGTCCCCGACGTCCCAGCCAGCGCCACCAGCGAGAGCGGGAGGCCTCCTGCGCCGGCGGCGGGGAGCAACTTCGGCAGCCAGGGCGGCAGGTCAACCCCGAGTCGGGCCAGCGAGCCGCCCGCCTTCAGCAGCGGCGCCCACAGCCAGAGCCAGCCTCCCCAGAGCGCGGCCGTGGACGCATCGCAGGCGAAGCGCTGGTGCCAGCGGAGGCGGTCCCGTGCGTCGATGATGATGGAGGTGCTCATGGCGATCGTCGCGCCCCTCATCGACGAACGCTTTGCACGCAGGCGACCGGGCTCGATGACGGGACGCGGCGATGTACCGGATTCGGCCATTCTCGTCCAGTCGGACGCCGCGGGGGGCGGGGGCATTCAAGGCCGGATTCCCCGGTCTGGGCTGACCCACCTCGCGCGTGCGCTGCGGCGGCGGGCCAGCGCCCGCGGGTATGCGACCACCGTGGTCGCGCAGGCGATCATCCAGAACGCGACCGGGTACCAGATCATCCAGAACAGGTTTCGGGCGAGGCCTCGATCGTAGCGCGCGTCCATCCAGGTGCTGAAGCCGAACTGCAGGAGGCAAACGGCGCCGAGCAAGACGCCGCCGGAGTGCGGGAGCAGTGGCGAGCCGAGCGCCGGCACCGCACCCTCCGGCAGCGCGAGGCCGGCCACCCAGACCAGCGCGAGCAGCAGCATCCCATACGACCAGGCCACGCTCACGATCGTCTCGACCAGCAGCGGCCAGAGGAGCCGCTGTGCAGGGTGGAACCACGCGTCGAGGTTCTTGAGGAGCACCTGGGCGCCGCCCATCGCCCAGCGGAGCCGCTGCTTCCAGAGACCCCGGAGCGTCTCCGGCATGAGGATCCAGGTCAGCGCCCGCGGCTCGAAGCGCACGTCCCAGCCGGCGCGATAGAGCTTCCACGTGATGTCGATGTCCTCCGTCAGCACGTCGGTGCTCCAGTAGTCGACCTGGTGCACCGCCGACCGCCGGAACGCGGTGATGACGCCGCTCACGGTGAAGATCCTCCCGAAGATGCGCTGCGCCCGCTTGATCGTGCCGACGATGCAGGAGAACTCGCCGACCTGCACGCGTCCGAGCAAGGTGGACCGGTTCCGGATGCGCGGGTTCCCCGTCACCGCGGCCACGTCGGGGTGCTCGACGAAGTGGCGCACGAGCCAATGGGCGGCGTGGCGATCGAGCAGCGCGTCGCCGTCGATGCAGACGAGCAGGTCGTGACGGGCGAGCAGGGCCCCCGCGCGGAGCGCGAGCGCCTTCCCCTGGTTCTCGGCGAGGTGGACGACCCGGAGGCGCGAGTGCGCAGCCGCGAGCCGATCGAGCACCGCGCCCGTGCCGTCCCCGCTGCCGTCGTTGATCGCGATGACCTCGAACTCCGAATAGTCGAGCGCGAGGGCGTGCGTCACGGTCTCTTCCGCGTTCTCTTCCTCGTTGAAGCAGGGGATGAGCACGGAGACCGGCGGGGATCCGGGCAGCGCGCGCGGCCGATCCCAGGCGGGCTCGGGGCGCTCCTGCCCCCACCAGAAGAGCGCCGCTCCCGCCATCCAGGCGAGGGACATGAGCAGCGGGTACCAGAAGACGAACGCGACGAGCCCCTGCAAGGCGATCGCGAAGCCGTCCACGCGCCCTCCTCAGCGTCCCTGCGGGACGGCGGGGCGGGCGTCGAGCGCGGGCCGGAGGACGCGCGCGTCGGGGTGCTCGCGGAACAGGACGTCGGGGTAGTAGCCGACGTGCTGGACGCCCAGGGCGTAGAGCCCGCGGATCGTCTCGGCCAGCTCCTCGGTCGGGATCGGCCGGTTGCCGTTCCGCCAGTCGACCGTCTGGAGCTCGAACACGACGCGCTTCATGGCCCCGCGCCGCTCAACGGCGCTCACGAGGTCGCGAAAGAAGGCAGCCGGGTCGGCGGCCCGCTCCATGTAGGGCATCGCCATGATGGCGGTGAAGTCGAAGCGGGCGACGGAGTTGTCGAGCGACTGCGAGTACCAGGCCTCGGAGCGCGGATCGAGGGCGACGCGCGCGTAGAGGTTCCGCGCGACCTTCACGGCGGGCTGCTGCTCGCGCACCACCGCGGCGAGCTCCAGCGCCAGATCGTCGAGGGCGTTGATCTTGAAGATGGTCCAGCGCCCCACGAGGTCGTCGCTGCGACGCAGCTCCTCCACGGAGCCCGGCAGCCCCCAGGACTTGTAGACGGCGAGGGCGGCCGGACTCGCGTCCTCCAAGTCCGAGAGGGTCAGGTCGTCGTGGAACAGCAGCCCGTCGAACGGCGCCGCCCGCGCGAGGTCCTCGTAGATCTCGCGGACCGCCTGCCGCGCCCGGGACGAGAACGGGGAGAGCCGCCGGTATCCCATGTTCACCCGGTCAGGGTGCTCGCCGGCGACCGAGCGCACCACGTCGCCCGCGGCCGGATCGCCCGCCGGCAGCTCCCATGCCAGCGCAGGCATCCACGCGTACAGCCGCTTCACCTGGGTTCGGGTGCGGATCTGCCAGGCCACCCGGTTGAAGAGGTCGGCGCGCATCGGCACGCGGCGGCACGGGAAGTAGACGGCGTCGGCCGAGCCGTTGCCGTCTGGATCGGCGAACGCCTGCAGGTAGACCGTGTTCACGCCGAGCTTCTGCAATCGGTCGAGCAGGTGACCCAGGTTCCGCTCCTGCTGCGCGGGATCCGCGTCGTACACGTAGTCGAGATCGACGTGCGCGATCACCTCCGGGCGGTCCTGATCGGAGAGGTCCTGCTCGCGGGCCGCGAGCTCGCGGGCGAAGTCCACGAGCGACATGCTGCGCTCCAGCAGCAGCCGGCGGAGCGCGAAGAGCGGAGTTTCGCGGGTGTTGGCGCCGTCCTCGAGCGTGAGCCCGACCCGCATCCCGAGCCCCAGGGCGACGTCCCGGGTCACGGCGTTGTAGCGGCCGTACGGCCAGGCGATCACGCGCGGTGGGCGGCCCACGCGGCGCTTGACGAGGTCGCTGTTCCGCTCGAGGTCGGCCTGGACGCGATGCCGGTAGGCCGGCTCGCTCTCGTACCGATTCTCGTCACGCAGCCAGCGGCGCGTCGTGCCGGCCGGCTGCTGGTTGCCCTGCGGGTTGCCGTCGATGCCGCGGTGCAGGTCCCAGGAGTGGCTGCCGACTTCCACGAGCCCGCTCTCCACCATCTCCCGCAGCGCCGTCCAGTCGATCACAGCGCCACGCGGCCGCGGCCGGCCGTCGAAGTCGATCGTGTCCTTCGCCTCGAGCCAGCTCCCGATCACGTTCACGACCGCCGGGATGCGGAACATCCGGAGAACCGGCCAGGCGTGGAGATGGATCGAGCGGTAGGCGTCGTCGAACGTGACGAGGACCGCCTTCTCCGGCAGGGGACGCCGCCCGTCGCGGCTCGCCAGGACGTCGTCCACGCTCACGAACCGGTAGCCGTGGTTGCGCAGCCAGTCCATCTGCCGGAGGAAGTTCGTGGGGGAGACGGCGTAGGAGGGCGACAGCGCGTCGGCCTCGTCCGCGATCTCGTGGTAGCTGAGCACCGTCAGCTCCGCGCGCGCCGCAGCGGCGGCGCGCGGAGCCAGCAGGAGCAGGAGCAGCGCCCAGAGAAGGCGGAGGGATCGCATCGACGGGCGGCATCCTACCGCAGGCGCCGATGGAGCGCCGGCCGAGGGGCGCAGAGAACCGCGTCGCGGGAGGCGACCCGGAGCGAGGCGGACCACGGCTCACGGCCGGTCGCAACCGAGCCGGCCCGCCAGATCCTCGAAGTACGCGGCGACGACCGGCGGAGGACCGCCCTCCGAAACCGAATGCATTGGTTATGTTTTGTAATTTGGCATGCGGCGCCCTTCCGTGCGCGGGACGTTCACCCGCCCACTCTCCCGCTCGTCGAGCCATCTCGGAACACGGGGTCAGCTGCACGGCTCGCCGCCGGGCGCTCGGTCGCCGCGACGATCATGGTGGCAGCGCGTCTCGAGCTCTCGTCGGCGATTGACTCGCCCTCACGGCCACTTACGTTCGTTATGGATGCTCAAGACGACACGCTCAGTGATGGCGCGCCGGGGGTGGCTTGTTCGAAGAGGGTGTGCACACGAGCCCACGTTCGTGGTTCGATTCGCTCGTCTGCCGTCCCGCCTGCTCCGATACGGGCTCGTACGGTCGTTATTCCTGCGCGGCCTCGGCGCGGTGTACCTGATCGCGTTCACGTCACTCGAGCGGCAGGTCCTGGGGCTCTACGGCAGGCGCGGCATTCTTCCGGTGTCCGAGTTCCTCGAGCGGGTCCGCTCGGCAGTCGGGACGGAGCGTTATCGCGAGTTCCCAACGTTGCTGTGGATCGACGACTCCGATCGGGCGTTGCTTCTGCACTGCAAGGCCGGACGGTTCACGGCTCTCGCCCTGCTCCTCGATGTCGCGCCGCGCACGTCGGCCCTGATTCTCTGGACGCTGTACCTGTCCCTCGTCACCGTGGGTCAGGAGTTCCTGGCCTTCCAGTGGGATGTGTTGCTCCTCGAGGCGGGCTTGCTCGGCATCATCGTGGCTCCGCCCGGGGTCGCGCCCGGCATTCGCGGACCGCCGCCATCCTCGATGGCGGTCGCCACGATGAGGTGGCTCGTGTTCCGTCTCTACTTCGAGTCAGGGTTGGTCAAGGTCCGGTCCCGAGACGCAACGTGGCGCAATCTCTCCGCCTGCTGCTACCACTACGCGACGCAGCCCTTGCCGAACCGCGTGGGATGGTACGCGCACCACCTTCCGCGCCGAGTTCAGCGCTTGTCGACGGCGGCCGTCCTCGGCCTGGAATGCGTCATGCCGTTCCTCGTCCTGGGCCCGAAGCGTGCGCGGCGCCTTGCGTTCTGGTTCCTCTCGGGTCTCCAGGGCGCGATCGCGCTGACCGGGAACTACGGCTTCTTCAACCTTCTCTCGTTCGGTCTCGGCGTGTGGCTCCTCGACGATGACGTGGTCGAACGCCTCGTGGGACCCGCGCCTCGGCGGCGCGCGTCGTCGCGCGCGCCGCGCATGCCTCGTACCCTCTTCGACATTCTCGTTGGCGGGTCGCTCCTCGCACTCTCCGCGGCCACGCTCGCTCGACGCTTCGCAATCGGACGACGTCTGATGCGCCGTCTCGGTCCCGTTGCTCGAGTGCTCGCGAAGCTGGATGAGCTCACGCTGCCGTTCCACGTCGTGAACTCGTACGGCCTCTTCGCCGTGATGACGACGCGACGGCCGGAGATCGTCGTCGAAGGCTCGAACGACGGGGTGAGGTGGCGCGAGTACGTGTTCCGTTACAAGCCTGGAGACCTGTCGGACCCGCCACGCCAGGCGGCACCCCACCAGCCGCGGCTCGATTGGCAGATGTGGTTCGCCGCGCTGGGACCACCGCCTGATTGGTTCACCGCGTTCCTGATCCGGTTGCTCGAGGGCGCGCCCGAGGTGCTGGCACTGCTGAAGGAGAACCCGTTCGACGAGCCGCCTCGGTACGTTCGGGCGTTGCTCTACGAGTATCGGGTGACGAGCGCGGAGGTGAAGCGTCAGACCGGCGACTGGTGGGAACGGGAGCTTCTCGGGGTCTACGTCCCACCTGTCGCTCTCTCGCGGCGACGCTCGCCGCCGTGGGGCCCCACGTCCTGAGGCCGCGCCGACATGAGGCCAGGACAGGGCCGCCGCCGCTGAATCGGGGACGAGACACTCGAGCCGCGGTCGCGGTCGCGGTCCGACCGCTCCGGGTCGGACCGGCGCCCACAGATCCTTCCTCCCCGTCGCGCGTTCACCTCGACGGCGCCTTCCCCGACGCACCGCGTCCTGCAAAGCTGTTCGTGCCCCGCACTGCGCATCGCGGAGGGCCGAGGTGCTTACGTCGTTCGCGGCGCCGCGTGGCCGCGAGAGGAGAACGCATGCGCGTGCTGCTCGTCGGCCCGGATCACGAGTCGAACCTGTCGCTCCTCTACCTCGCCGCGTCCTTGCGCCAGGCGGGGCACGAGCCGGTCATCGCGGCGTTCAACAGCTGGGACGACGCGCGTGCGGTCCTGCGCGCAGCGAGGGTCGCCGACCTCGTCGGGCTGTCGATGTGCTTCCGGCGCCGCGCTCGTCGCGCGCGCGGGCGAGGTGCCCGGCGTCGCCTCCCGGCACGACGGCCGGGCGGTCCTCTCGCCGCCGCGCCCGATCGCCGCCGACCTCGATCGCCTGCCGCGGCCGGATCGCACGGGGCCCGCGCGCCTGCTGTGTGGGGTCCCTACGGCTTACCTCATGGGCAGCCGCGGATGCGTCTCCGACTGCGACTACTGTTGCATTACGACGCTCCACAATTCTGTGCGCTCGTTCGGGAGATCCGCCGCGTGCTCGACGGCCCGCGCGGCGTCTCACGGGAGGTCGCGCGATGACCCGCACTCTGATCGGGCGCGCTCTCGTCCTCGCTGCGCTGCTGCTCGTCTGGGAAGGCGTCGTTCGCGTGCTGCACGTACCCGCTTTCATCCTGCCAACCCCGTCGAGCGTGGCAGGGGCGATCCATCGTGGGTTCGCGAGCGGCGTCTACATCCACCACGGCTGGATCACGCTCACCGAGGCGCTCCTCGGGTTCGTTCCACGTCATCATGTGGACGAAGGACGCGTCGCGCAGCATCGATTACATCGAGACGCGCAGGGACCTCGACGCCCGACGGGCGCCGCGCCGGAGCCGGTCGATGGAACAGCGGATCCACTTCTGCAACACGGGCGACGGCGTTCGCATCGCGTACGGCACCGTCGGCCAAGGCGCGCCGCTCGTGAAAGCGGCGAACTGGCTCTCGCACCTGGAGTACGATCTGCAGAGTCCGGTATGGCGACACTGGATCGCCGAGCTTTCGCGCGGCCACACGTTTGTGCGCTACGACGGCCGCGGCTGCGGGCTCTCCGACTGGGACGTCTCCGATCTGTCGTTCGAGGCCTGGGTGCGGGATCTCGAGACGGTGGTCGACGCAGCGCGCGTGGAGCGCTTCGCGCTGCTCGGCCTGTCCCAGGGCGGCGCCATCGCGATCGCGTACGCGGTGCGCCATCCCGACCGGGTGACGCACCTCGTGCTGCATGGCGCGTTCGCCCGCGGCGCGCTCCGGCGCAACCCGACGGCCCGCCAGCGCAAGGAAGCCGAGATGATGGTCGAGCTCGCGGAGCTCGGCTGGGGGAAGGAGAACCCCGCCTTTCGCCAGTTCTTCACGAGCCTGTTCATCCCCGACGGCACGCCCGAGCAGCATCGCTGGTGGAACCGGCTCGAGCAGGTGACCACTTCGCCCGCGAACGCGGCGCGCTTCATGCGCGTGCTGGGCGACATCGACGTCACCGCGATCGCGCCCCGCGTCGCCTGTCCCACGCTCGTCCTCCACGCCGTCCGCGACGCGCGGGTCCCGTTCGACGAGGGACGCTTGCTCGCGAGCCTCGTCCCGGGCGCGCGCTTCGTCCCGATCGAGAGCGGGAACCATGTCCTGCTCGAGCACGAGCCCGCTTGGCGCCGGTGGCTCGAGGAGGTGCGCGCATTCCTTCCGCTCGCGCGCGGAGACGGCGGTGCGTTCGCGCGGCTGACGTCGCGCCAGAGCGAGCTCGTCGAGCTGATCGCGCAGGGCCTCGACAACGCGGAGATCGCGGCACGAATCGGGGTGAGCGAGAAGACGGTCCGCAACCACATCACCGCCATTTTCGCCAAGCTCGAGGTGGCGAACCGCTCGCGCGCGATCGTCCTCGCGCGCGACGCGGGCTTCGGGAAGAAGACGTCGTGAACGCCCCTGGGGCGGGAGCCCCACGCCGACCGCTTCCGGATGGTGCTTTCTCGCGTCGCGCGGGACAGCCGCCTCATGACGCCGCGCCTGCCGCTCGCGACCATGTAACGCGTGCGGCGCCGGCGTGCGGCGGTCGCTCGCGAGACGGGAGATACCACCATGGACATGAACCGAACCACCATCTACTTCCACGATGGCAGGGCATGGGTCGCGGAGCTGAAAGGTGGCCGGGCTCGAGTGTCGTCGCTGAGTGCCTGGCTCACCGCCCATCCCGGGCGCGGCGCTCTGCGGTCGCTGGCGCTCGAGCTGGAGCCCCCGCCCGCGCCGCGGGCGCGGTTCCCGTCATCCGGCCGGACCCGCTCCGGGCTGGCGTCGCTGTTCGCACGCCTTCTCGGCAGGCGGGTGTCGCCCGATCCGCACCCCGACGCCGGCGGAGTCTGAGCCGCTCCTCCGCCGCGTCGACGCGCGCGGGAAGAGAACGGCGCGTTCGCCGATTCAGGATGCCCGTCGCGCCGTGTCGCGTCGCCCGCGCGCGCACGAGATGCGAAAGCCCCCGGTCACCTTGCGGCAACCGGGGCCTCGGATGGCGTCTCACCGAGCAACGCTGCGCGCTCACGTGGTCTGCGTCTCGGCGCGCGTGCGTTCGGCAGCGATCGGGATCCGGCTGCCTCCCGCCTGCTCAGTCGGCTGGCCGGGTCCGCCGTGGGTAGACCGCCTGGGCCGGGCGGCGACAGGCCTCGGCGCTTACGGACCCCTTCGTGACCGCGCCCGCGTCGAACCCGCTGACGATTCAGCTCCTCGGGGCGATGCGCGTGCTCCGCGGCGGCGAGCCGATCCCGCTCCCCGCGTCACGGAAGACCCGCGCGCTTCTCGCCTATCTCGCCCTCACCGGGCGCGAGCACTCGCGCGACCGGCTCTGCTCCCTGCTGTGGCCGGACGTGGACGACCCGCGTGGCGCGCTCCGCTGGAGCCTGTCGCGGCTCCGTCCCGTCGCGTGCGCCGATGGGCGCGACCGGCTCGTCGCCACGCGCGAGACGGTGCGATTCGATGCCCACGGCGCGGACGTCGATGCGCTGTCGGTGGTGCGCCTGCCTGCTCACCCGCGACGCCGCGCACGTCTCGACGGCGCCCCTCGCCGAAGCGGCGGCGAGCTTCCGGGGACCGGCGCTCGAAGGGCTGGACCTGCCCGACGCGCCGGATTTCCATGGCTGGTGCATCCGGGAGCGGGAGCGATTCCGTAGCCTCGAGCGGGACGTCCTCGACTTGCTCGTCGATCGGTTGGGGGACGACCCCGAGACCGTCCTGCCTTACGCCGAGCGCCGCGCGAGGCTCGACGTTCACGACGACCCCGCGCACGCGCGACTCGTCACCATTCTCGGGGCCGCGGGTCGCGCGCGAGAGGCGGATGCCCATTTCCGCGCCCGGCGGCGCTGGCTCGAGGGCCACGGCGGCCGGCCCGGCCCCGAGCTCGTGCGAGCGTGGGCCGCGTTGTCGTCCGCCCCCCCGCCGCCCCACGCAGACGACGGCGACATGCCTCCCGGCCAGGAAGTCCGATTCTGCAGGACGCGCGATCGCGTTCCGATCGCCTACGCGATCGCGGGCCGTGGCCCGCCACTCGTCAAAGCGGCGAACTGGCTCAGTCACCTCGAGCACGAGTGGAAGAGCCCGATCTGGCGCCACTGGATGCGCGAGCTCAGCCGCGATCACCGTCTCATCCGTTACGACCAGCGCGCGAACGGGCTCTCCGACTGGACGGCGGAGGACCTCTCGTTCGGAGCGTTCGTCGACGACATCGAGGCGGTTGTCGCCGCCGCGGGCGTCCGCCGGTACGCGCTGCTCGGGATCTCGCAAGGCTGCGCCGTCGCGATCGCGCACGCGGTCCAGCATCCCGAGCGCGTGAGTGGGCTCGTGCTCTACGGCGGGTTCGCTCGCGGCTGGGCGAGACGCGGCGAACGGACGCGCGCTGCTGGAGAGGCCATGCTCACGCTCGCCCTGCACGGGTGGGGTCGGCCCCATGCGGCGTTCCGGCAGCTGTTCACGTCGCTCTTCTGCCCCGGAGCCACGCTCGAGCAGATGCAGATGCTCAACGAGCTGCAGCGCGAGAGCGCGTCGCCCGAGAACGCAGTCCGGCTGGCCCGCGCCTTCGGCGATTTCGATGTGGCCGCGCTCCTGCCGCGCGTCCGCGTGCCCACGCTCGTCCTGCACGCGCGCGACGACGCGGCCGTCCCGTTCGAGCAGGGGCGCCAGCTCGCCGTGTCGATCCCGGGTGCCCGGTTCGTGCCGCTCGAGGGCAGCAACCACATCCTGCTCGAGCACGAACCCGCGTGGTCGACGTTCCTGACGGAGCTCCGCGACTTCCTCTTCCAGGTCGGGAGGGGCGACTTGCCGGAAACGGACGCGGCGGCCACGCCGGCGTGAGCGCCAGCCTCCATGCCGCTGCGGCGCGGTTCCCGGGACGAGCAGAAGCCGCGCGCAGCGGACGCGAGTCCGTCACCGCCTCAGTGGAGGTGAATTCCCCTGCCTGCGCCGGGCCGCGGGGCTGCGGCCTCATCTGACCGCGACCACCGCGACCTGGCGACGGATCGGCACGATTCCGGTGTGCAGGGTGAAGGGCCTCACCTCCACGGACGCGAATCCCGCGGCGCGAAGCAGCCCGGTGACGTCGCGCCGCGGGTCGCACCCCTCGAAGAGCCAGTGCCACGGCCGCGCCAGGGCCCGCTGGACCTGCGCGAGCGCCGTCCCCTCGGGAGCGGCCACGTGCTCGAGGCACCAGAAGCGCCCGCCGGGGCGGAGCACGCGGCGGATCTCCGCGAGGGCGCGCGCGGGATTGCGGACGCTGCAGAGGACGAGGCTGCACATCACCGCGTCGACGCTGCCGTCGGGCAGCGGAATGCGCTCGGCGGTCGCCGCGCGAAGGTCGACGGGGACGTGCCAGCGACGGGCCGCCGCCCGCAGGTACCGGTGCATGTGGACATTGGGCTCGATGGCGATCACCCGCGTGCCGGGGTCGAGGTAGCGGAGGTTCGCGCCGGTGCCTGCACCGATCTCGACGACGACCCGGGGCAGCCCGCCGAACGCCTCCCGCTTGATGTCGCGGTACTTGCGATGGAAGTACGCGTCGAGCAGCCGGAGCCCCCACGCGTTGACCCGGCCGCGCACCGGATGGTCCAGAGCTTCCGTCGCGCTTTCCCGCAGCGGCATGCTCACCGTCTCGATCGCTTGCATGGTGACCTCCGCGTCTATCCGCGCGCTCGGCGCGCCATTCGCGGCCTTGAGCATCATCGTCTTCATCTCGTGTCTCCTTTCGCGCGACCTCGTCGCGCCCCCGATCTCGAATCGGACCAGGCCAAATGCGCTCCCTACACCTGTGCGTCGAGACAGAACGCCGGCGCGACGTCCTCGATCCGGCGCCGCGCCGCGGTGCTCAGCCGGCCGACGGTGGCGAGGACGTTCGGGTGCGTCATCCCCGAGCCGATGAACGTCCAACGGTTCGCCTGATGCTGGACGCGATCGAACTCCGCCCGCTTCACCGCGTCGAGCACGCGTCCGGTCGCCCGCTGCAGGCAGTCGAGGTCGAACGCGACCTGCTGCTTCAGGCCGGCGTCGATGACCCCGCCGATCTGGAAATAGTGATCGACGGCGTCGAGGACCCCCTGCTCGTCCATCCCGCGCGCGAGCTCCTCGACGAGGAGCGTGTCGAGCTTCGTGTGCTGGGCCTCCTCCTGCCAGTGGTGCTTGAGGAGGCTCTTGAAGAGCGGGTCGAGCGTGCCGTCCTCTCGAACGCTCTCGACGTAGTGCTTCTGAACGAACCACTCGATGTGGAGGATCAGCATCGCGACCGCCAGCTTCGGGTGAGCGAGCACCGCGCTCGCGATCGCCTCAGGCGGGCCGATGACGTCACAGCGGTGCCCGAAGCCGCGCTCGAACGCCGACCGGAACCGCCGGAACAGGTCGATGTGCTTCGCCTCCTCGGACGCAAACTGGATCAGGGCGCGGGTCTTCGCGCTCTCCCCGTGCAGCTCCGGGCGGACCTCGTCGAGCACGAACGGCAGAATGAACTCCTCGACGAGCCCGAACATGCACAGGTACCCGTGGCCGCGGATCTGGTTCAGGATCCGCTTCTCGGTGCGGCTGAGGAACGCGAGCGGCTCGACCTGCGCGAGCGACTCGGGAAGGAACGGCAGCGAGAAGTCCAGGCGATGGTCGCGCCCGATGACGTCCTCCACCTTCCAGTTGATGCGCTGGGCTGTCGCGAGGGTCGCTTCGTAGCTGTATTGGGCGTTCATCTCGATCTCCGTCGGTAGGGCGGCACCATCGCCGCCACGACTGAGCTTGAGCGACGACCGTGTGAAGCGGCGTGTGAACGACCGTGGAGTCTGCGTGGGAGCCAAAGGCGCGGCACTGGCGACGAGCCGCGAGCGATCTTCGGCCGAACCTCGGTTCGGAAGCGCGGCCTCCACCAGGGTTGTCCCCCAAGGGCCACTCGACGGCCTCTCCGCCACGCGCTCGAATCATTGGAGTGAGCCCGAGCCCGACCGCCGCAGTCGAAGCGAAGCCGACACGCCGCTCGTGGCTCGCCTGGCTGCTTGGCACGTCGCTCGGAGCGGTCGCGCTCTCGATCCTGTATCCGCTCTTCCGCTACGTCCTGCCGCCGCCGAGCGCGGAGTCGCAGACCGGGCTCATCCTCGCCGGCCGCCGCTCGGCGCTCCCACCGGGCTCTGGAACGACCTTCCGCTTCGGGGCGAAACCCGGGATCGTCATTGCCACGCCGGGCGGCGAGATCCGCGCTTTCTCCGCGGTGTGCACCCACCTCGCCTGCACCGTCCAGTACCGGAAGGATCTGCAGCACATCTGGTGCGCCTGCCATGACGGCCACTACAGCCTCGAGGGCGTGCCGATCGCCGGGCCACCGCCGCGGCCGCTCGAGCGCTACGATGTGGCGCTGAAGGACGACGAAATCTGGGTCTCGCGCCGGGGGTGAGCGATGCTGCAGGGCCGCAGCGCATGGCGCTTCCTCGACGACCGGCTCCGTCTCGATCCGTTCGTCACGTTCCTGCGGGAGAAGGAGGTGCCGCGCCACCGCTTCACGTGGGCGTACTTCTTCGGCGGGATCTCCCTGTTCTTCCTGATCGTGCAAGTGACGACGGGGATCCTGCTGCTCCTCTACTACCGGCCGACGGCGGAGGCCGCGTTCGAGAGCGTCGAGTTCGTGATGACGCGGGTCGAGTTCGGCTGGCTCGTCCGATCCATTCACGCGTGGTCGGCGAACCTCATGGTGCTCGCCGTGTTCGTCCACATGTTCAGCGTGTACCTCATGCGCTCCTACGGGCGGCCGCGAGACCTCACCTGGTGGACGGGGATGCTGCTCCTCGCGCTGACGCTCGCGTTCGGATTCTCCGGGTACCTGCTCCCCTGGAACACGCTCGCCTTCTTCGCAACCCGCGTTGGCACCGACATGGTGAGCAAGGTGCCGTTCGTCGGAGGATGGCTCCTCCGATTCCTGCGCGGCGGCGAGGACGTCTCCGGCGCGACGCTCACGCGGTTCTTCGGGTTTCACGTCGCGGTGCTGCCGCTCCTCGTCTTCCTGATACTCGCCGTGCACCTCTTCCTCGTGCAGCGCCACAACGTGCACGTGCCGGCGTCTCTGCGCGAGGAGGCGCGCCGACGCCCAGGGATCCCGTTCGTGCCGGACTTCACGCTCCGCGAGCTGGTCGTGTGGCTCATCGGGCTCGCCCTTCTCGCCGCGCTCGCGGCGTTCTTTCCGTGGGACCTCGGCTCGCGCGCCGACCCGTTCGCGCCGGCGCCTGCGGGCATCAAGCCAGAGTGGTACTTCCTCTTCGCGTTCCAGACGCTGAAGCTCCTTCCTGCCCGTATCCTCGGTCTGGAGGGCGAGCTGGTCGGCTTGACTGCGTTCGCCGCGGCGGGGCTTCTGTGGTTCCTCGTCCCGGTGCTGGACCGCTCGTCGCGGCGCGGCGAGCCGGGCCGCGCCGCGCCGATCGTGGGGCTCGCCGTCATCGGCTACGTCGCCGCGATGACGGTCTACGCCCTGCTCGCCGGAGGCGGTTCGTGACAACTGCGTGGCCAGCGGCGGCGATCGCGGTCGCGGCGGCTCTGCGGCTCGCCGCGGCCGCCGAGCCCGCTCGCGCGCCCGCGGGCGGGAGCTGCGAGGCCTGTCACGCAGGCCTTGGCGGCGATCTCGCAAAGCCGGCCGAGGCGTTCGCGGGCGACGTCCACGCGCAGCTCGGCTGCACCGCGTGCCACGGTGGCGACGCGACCGCCGACGATCAGGACGTGGCCATGTCGCGGGCGAAGGGGTTCCGCGGCACGCCCGCGCCGCGGGACGTGCCGAGGCTCTGTGGCGGCTGCCACGCCGACGCGACCTTCATCAAGCGCTTTGCGCCGAACCTTCCGACGGACCAGCTCGCGCGGTATCTCACGAGCCGTCACTCGAAGGAGCTCGCGAAGGGCAACTCGCGCGTGGCCGTGTGCAGCTCGTGCCACCAGGCGCACGGCATCGTCTCGACGAAGGACGCGCGCTCGCCGGTGTACCCGACGCGCGTCGTCTCCACGTGCGGGCGTTGCCACGCCCGGCCAGGAGACGAGGGCCCGGTGGGGAGATGGGAGCGCTCGGTCCACCGCGCCGCGCTCGTCGCGGGCGACCTGTCCGCGCCGACGTGCCCGCGCTGCCACGGGTCGCATGGCGCAGCGCCGCCCGGCGTCGAGTCCGTGTCCGCCGTCTGCGGACAGTGCCACGCGCAGAACATGCACCTCTTCCGCGGATCCCCACACCAGTCCGCGTTCGAGGCGGCGGCGCTCGGCGCGTGCGAGGCGTGCCACGGCAACCACGAGATCCTTCGCCCCGACGACACCTGGGTTGGCGTCCAGGAGGGGGCCGTGTGCGCGAGGTGCCACGGGGCCGACGACGGCGGCGGAAGAGCGGCGGCCGCCATCCGCGCCGACCTTGGCCGCGCGACCGCCCTCCTGCGGGATGCCGAGGCGCAGGTCGAGGCGGCGCGCGCGCGCGGCATGCTCATGCTGGACGCTCAGGTCGTGCTCGGGGAGGCGCGCCAGCAGGTCGTGCAGGCGCGCACGCTCGTGCACACCGCGCACCCGTCGCAGGTCGAGGAGCGGACCGGGCTCGCTGCCGTCGGGGCTCGGAGGGCGCTCGAGTTGGCGAGCGGCGCGTTCGCCGAGATCCGCTACCGGCGCGCCGGGCTCCTCGTCGCGCTCGCCGTCATCCTCGTCGCCGCCATCGCGCTCCTCCTCGAGATCCGCGCGATCGACGCGCGGCGGGCCGCCCGGGTGGACACGAAGGGGCGCCGTTGACCAGAGGTCCAGAGGCACGAAGGCCCACCAGAGGCGCTGGCGAGGGCCCGGACCACACACGCGGTGCCGGACACGCGGTGCCGGACACCTCTTCGGACCCGGGGCACGCTCACATCATCTTTCCGCTGATCGTGTACGTGACGAGGCACGTCGTCGCGCCACCCTGCTTCGCGGGCTTGAAGTGCATGAGGTACCGGGTACCGCTGACCGTGCGCTCCTTCACGTCGAGCACGAAGACCGCGTTCGGATACCCAGTGGTCATGAGCCTGCCCTGACCTTCGCCCTCGAGCACGAGCGTGCCGTTGTTCAGCTTGCCGGCGAGCTTCGGATAGGCGGTCTCGCCCTGCACCACGACGGTTACCTCGCCGCCGTCCTCGGTGACGAACCACTGATACGCCGCCCCCTCAGCCTTCCCGGGACACGTGTTGATGCTGCCGGGCGTGGCAACCAGTTTCCAGGTCCCCGTGATCTCCTGCGCAAACGCGGAAGCGGGGCCCAGCGCAACCCAGAGGACAGCAGGCAGCATCTGGCAGGTCTTCATGCGATCTCCTCACGCAGGCTCCGAAGCCTTCACATCCACTCATAGAGGTGGCGACTCATAGAGGTGGCGACCCCCTGCGCCGCGAGTCCACGTGCCGCTCGCTCCGCGGCGCATTCCCGGGCGCCATGACCGGACAGGAGCCACTGGCGCGGAGATTGCGGCGCTCCAACACTGAAGTGCGGCTGGTGTCGGATTGCCGAGATGATGACGCGCTGCAAGCTGAATGTCGCCGCCTGCGTTTCCGCCGCAGCCATCGCCTGTGGCAGCGGAGAGGACGAGCCGGCAGCCGCCGGCCCACCGCGAACGCAAGCGACCGTCACGTTCGTCTACGTCGCCAGCACGTCGATCGATCGAGCGGTGGCCGAGCAGTTCGCGGCATGCGTCGAGGGAGCCGGCCGGACTCACATCCACCCGAGCTGGGTCGGCTTCAGTCGCGTCGACATGATGGACGCTGGCGACCGCTGGACGATCACCTTCGCCGACGTGCCGGTGGGCACCCGCGAACGCATCCGCGTGAGCGACCCGAACGTCTGCGCCGAGAACCCCACGGGCGCCGCGACGCGGAACGTCTTCGCGAACGGCGTACGACTGACCGACGTCGTCGATACGCCCGGCTCCGGCATCGAGCCCGGCCTCGCGTTCACGGTCGGAGAGGACGGGACCGTGACGCCTTGACGGTATCCGACCCAGAGTTGCGCGTCACGGCCCCTCCCCTCCCGCCGACGAAAGCCCCGGTCACCTTGCGGCGACCGGGGCCTCGGCTGGTTGCAGGGCCTGCAACTGGTGCCTCATGCGGGGACCGTCCTGGGCGTGCCGCGCTCGAGTATCGTCCGGCCGTGGCCGGCGGGATAACCGCGGCGCCGCTCGACTTCGTCGATGGGAACCTTCTTGCGCGCGCGGCCCAGCCAACTCGCAGCGACGCGCAGAAGTTCCGCGAGGCCCGAGAGCTCGGCTTCGAACTCGAGCGCCGAGACGTGCTCGCCGTCGAAGAACCGGCTGAGAGCGTACGGATGAACGTCGGCCGCATTGAGGCCGCCCTCGCACGTGGTCGCGGTCTCGATCGCCGTGGCGGCGAGCACCGGAAACAACGCCTCGGACCAGAAGCCGCTCGGGTAGCAGAGGTGCACGAGTGATCGATGCACGAGCGGCGCCAGTACGCGCCGGTTCTCCTCGATCTCAGCGCGCACCTGCAGCGGGTCATCGGGGAATCGGTGCCGGTGCGTGTGCAGCTGAATGTCGAGGATCGAGTCGGTGGAGCGCACTTCCTCGAGAGTCATCAGATGCAGGAATCGTTCGCGAAGGAGCGGTCCGATGTCGACGCCGAGCTGCGAGGCTGTCGCGTCGAGGAGCGCCGTTCGCCCCTGCTCGTCCAAATGGCACTCGCCGTAGTTGATCAGCTCCCATGCGATCTCGAATTTCTCCGCGTCCGTTCCGATCGAGCGCGTCCCCTCGACCCCCGTGCCGAGCGTGGTGACGTCGAGCGACCTCGCCCGCGACTTCCAGAAGCAGTACTGCATCGCCAGTCGGAACACAGGCACGTCGCGCTGCGTGTAGTAGGTGGTCACGTACAGCGTCGCTGGGAGCCCGGCCGCCTTCAAGAGTGGCGCGGCGACCGCGGCCGTGCTGTGGAAACCATCGTCGATCGTGATGGCGACGGCGCACGGCGGAAGCGTGCCATCCTTTAGCCGCCGCACGGCCTCCCCGAGCGGCAGCACCGGATACTTCCGGCGAAGCAGCTCGAGCCGCGCCGCGAACGTGGTAGAGCGGATGAACGTGCCGGGGCTGAAGCGGCTCTCGTCGTGAAGTTCGGTGCCGTGGTAGGCGAGAATTCGCAGCTTGCGCCGGGTCAACGACCGCGCGACCGAAAACAGGCCGAGCGCCTTTGCCGTCCTGTACGCGATCAGCTTCCCGCGCATGGACTTCCTCCCGTCATGCAGCACGAGGCCGCAGCGCCGCCGTGACCATCGCTTTTCGCGAGTCCAGGCTCCGCTTCACCGCCGCATAGAGCTGCGCCAACCCCCTCCAGAACAGCCCCGTGTCGCCGGGGAACCAGAGATCGCTGCGTACGCGCGGATCGAACGTCAGCGCGACGAACCCGGCGGCGGCGGCGATCTTCGAGCGGAAGCCGAGCTCGGGCGATCTGAACTTGGACCAGACGTGCCGGATCTCGTCGGGGAAGTGGCGACACCGAACGCCCAGGCGCGGCTGCCGAGGGGTGACCGGCAGTCCCTGCCACGCATCGAGCAACAGGCGCGGGAAATCGATGCCGGCATAGATCGCCAGGTGGAGCGACCCCCAGAAGCGCGCGTTCATCTCGATGAAGGCGAACCGATCGGTCGCTGGATCCCAGCGGTATTCCATCATCGCGACGCCTTCCCACCGCGCCGCCCGGAGCTTCTCGAGCGCGTCGTCGCGGATGCCGACGTGGTGCCACGTCTCGCGCAGGGAGGAGACGCCGCCCGTGTATGGCACTTCGTGTACGCGCCGGTGCATGAGCTCAGCGAGAACCTCACCTCGCGCACAGAGGAAGAATGCGCCGGCCCCCTGTCCCGGGACGTAGCCTTGGACGACCGCGCGCGAGTAGCTGTCCTGCAGACGGAGGAGAATCGTTCTCGCCTCGTTTGCCGACCTCGCGCAATGTGTCGCCCCCGCACTGCCGTCGAGCGTCGAGCAGGCGTCGACCTTCACGTATAGAGGCACGCCCAGCCGGTGCAACTCGTCGACAGACGGCAACGCGCGCAGGTCTGGAACGAGCAGCGTCGGTGGCAGGCGCGGTGCGCCTCGAGCGAGCAAGTTCTCGAGCAGTGCATACTTGCTCATCGCATCCAGCAGCGTGCGCTCGTCCGCAGCAAATGGGATGAGCGCGAGGAACTCCGGGCGAGCCGATCCGAGCGCGAGGATGAACGACTCGGATGGCACGATGGCGGAGACCTGATGTGTCCGGACGTACTCGCGCAGCCAATCGACGTAATCGGGGCAGGCGTACGGCGGTGACACCACCGCTCGATGCGCGTACCGCGACCCGAGGCCCAACGCGCCGGGCTGTGTCGACGCCGCGTGTACGCGGTGACCGGCGCGCCCCAACGAGCGGATCACGGCGACGGTGCCGAGGCTGTCGGCTTGCGGGACGAGGACGTCGAGCGGACGCGGGCGAGCGAATGCTGCGCTTGGCGTAGCGGGGCTGCGGCGCGTGCGCATGCTTCAGGCCCCCTCCGCGGGGGATGAGAAGTCGCTCGCCCCGCCATCGACAACGTTCGTCCCGGCGCGGCACCCGGCAATCCGGCAGGTGGTCGAGCGTGCGCACGTCCGCCGTTTGCGCGCGGCGTCGAGGAGGCGCATCTAGGCTCGTAGGGAATGGCTGCGAGCCAGGCACTTCAGGCGCGGTATGGGCGTCGTGCCGGCTGGCTCCGCCACTACGCCGCCCGGACTCTCGATCGCCTCGGTGCATTTGCGCCGCTCCGCCGCGTGCGGTGGAACGATGTCGAGCGGCTGGTGTTCATCTGCCACGGAAACGTCTGCCGCAGCGCCTACGCCGATGCGCGGGCGCGACTTGCCGGGCTGCGCAGCGCCTCGTTCGGCCTCGCCGCGCGTGACGGTGACGGCGCCAACCCGGTCGCGCTGGCGCGCGCGGCGGCTCGCGGCGTCGATCTGTCGGCTCACCGTGCGACGAGCGCGTCAGCAGCCCATGTCAGGCCGGGCGATCTCCTCGTTCTCATGGAGCCGGCGCATCTGCGGCGTCTCGCGCTCGTCGAGCCGTCATATCCAGCGACGTTGCTCGGGCTCTGGGCGACGCCGCCGCGCCCTCACCTCGAAGATCCGTACGGTCTCTCGCCGACGTACTTCGATACTTGCTTCGAAATCGTCGATTCCGCCGTCGAGGAGATCGCAAACCTCGCGACGCGCGCGCGCACACGATGAAGCCACTCCCAGTCGGCACGCGAGGCGCCAGCGATCGGGTCCGCACCCAGCGACAGACCTAAGGCGGCGGAGCCCCAAAGCTCAGCTCGAACAGCGCGCGGATCGCCGCGCGCCCGTCGTCAGACAGGGATCGCGTGCCGGCGCCCGCGAACCTCTCGCGCGTGATGGCGGGCGGCGCCTCGGCGACCCAGTCCCGCTCGTTCCACCGGAACCAGCCCTTCCGCTCCTGATCGAACAGGTGGACCGGCTTTCCCCAGTGTCGCGCCAGCTCGACCGCCCAGCCCGTCCCACCGTGGGCCGTCTTGTCGGGGTTGACGGCGCCGACGGAGAACACCTCGCCCGCCGTGCTCACCTGGTGCCAGATGGCCTGGAGCACGCGACGCAGCTCCGGCGACTCCGAAAGAGCGGGGTGCATGTGCGCCTTCAGGTAGGAGGCGCTGACCTCGCCGGCCCTGAGGTCGTCCTCGCTTAGCTCGACGAGCCCGCGCGTCCGGGCGATCTCGTGACGGCCGCCGAACGTGAAGTTCACCTCCCCGACGCCCCATCGCTCGGCGCAGGCGCCGAACTCCTCCTCGGCTCCGGCTGACCCGCTCGCGAGCAGCGTGACCGACTCCGGGGAGAGCTCGTCCGGGGGCGTGTCGTCCTCTTCCGGCAGCCGCAGCGTGCCCCCCTCGAGCACGAGAGGGACGTCGGTCGCGGGGAACCGCTCGAAGTCCTTCACCAGCGTCAGCCGGGCGTGCCGCCCATGGGGCTCGAGGAAGACGCCGACGTCGACGAGCGCGGCGCAGTCGTCCGACAGCGGGTCGATGCGCGGCGCGCGACCGAGCTCGTGGCCTCGCGCGTCGCGCGCCGTCATCCAGATCTCCGCGCCCACCCGGGTCGCGCTCCGCTTGATGGCGGCGATCGTCGCCGTCGCCCCGGGCGGTTCCCAGCAGAAGCCGTCGACCAGGATGGCTGACGGGCCTCGCTCGAGGTGTGCCTGGAACGCGGCGAGCGCCTCGTCGAGCGCTCGGACACCGAAGGTCCCGTCCATCGACGACCAGATGAGCCGCCGTCGGGCGATCGACTCGCGCACGCCCCGCCGGTCCGCCAGGTCGACGCGCTCGGCGAGCTCGTCGAAGAGCGCGTCGTAGCGCGCGGAGACGTGCTCCACGGATTGTCCGACCGCGACGTGGAGGACCGGCTTCCCACGCAGCAAGGCGTCGAGGCCGATCTGCACGAGGCAAGCAGATTTGCCGACGCCCGCCGGCGCCATGATCACGCCCAGGTGACCCCGGCCAAGCCCGCCGCGGATCGAGCGGTCGAGGATCCGCAGCGGACTTTGGAGGATCGCTTCCTGCCGGATCATGGCCCGCAGAAAAGTCTACTTCTTGCCGGCCGCGGCCGCCTTCTTGGCGGCTTCCTTCTTCATGAGCTCCTCGGACATGGCCGCGGGGACCGGCAGGTACCGGGAGAACTCCATCGTGAACTCCGCCTTGCCCTGCGTAGAGGACCGGAGCGTCGTGGAGTAGCCGAACATCTCGGCGAGCGGAACCTCGGCCTCGATCCGGGACAGCTGGCCGTCCTCCTGCGAGCCGATGATCATGGCGCGCCGCTGCATGAGCCCGCCGAGAACGCCGCCCGAGAACTCCGAGGGCGTCTCGACGACGACCTTCATGATCGGCTCGAGGAGGCGCGGCTTCGCGCGGTCGAAGCCCTCGCGCCACGCGCCGCGCGCGGCCTCCTGGAACGCGATGTCGGACGAGTCGACCGCGTGGCTCGCGCCGTCGTTGATGACGACCCGCACGTTCACCACCGGGAAGCCGAGCAGCCGGCCCTTGCCGACCATGGACTTGAAGCCCTTCTCGACCGCGGAGATGAACTCGCGAGGGATGGCGCCGCCGACCACGTCGTCGACGAACTCATACGGCAGCTCGCACGGCTCGATGTACCCGCACACCCGGCCGAACTGACCCGACCCGCCGGTCTGCTTCTTGTGCGTGTAGGCGAAGTCGGCGCGCTGGCTGACGGTCTCGCGGTAGGCGACCTGCGGCGGGGAGGCCTCGACGATCGCGTTGTACTCGCGCTTCATGCGCTCGATGTAGACCTCGAGGTGCAGCTCGCCCATCCCGCGGATGATCGTCTCGCTGCTATCCTCGTCGACGCCGGCGCGGAAGGTCGGGTCCTCGCGGGTGAAGCGCCGGAGCGCCTTCCCCATGTTGGTCTCGCTCTTCGAGTCGACCGGCTTGATGGACAGCGAGATCACCGGCTCCGGCACGTGCATCGAGGTCATGTTGAGCTTGACCGTGCCGTCGGTGAACGTGTCGCCGGTGTTGCACTCGATCCCGAACATCGCGACGATGTCGCCCGACCCGGCGGCGTCGATGTCCTCCATCTCGTCCGAGTGCATGCGCACGAGCCGCCCGACCCGGTGGTCCTTCTTGGTGCGCATGTTCGTCATGAACATGTCGCGCTGCAGCTTGCCCTGGTAGATGCGCAGGTACGTGAGCTGGCCGTACCGGCCGTCCTCGAGCTTGAACGCGAGGGCGACGGTCGGCTTGTCGTTGTCGATCGTGAGGACGACCTTCTGCTCATCCTTCGTGAGGTCGTGCGCCTCGTTGACGACCTCGGTCGGATCCGGGAGGTAGTCGACGACGCCGTCGAGCAGCTTCTGGACGGCCTTGTTCTTGTACGCCGACCCCATGAAGACCGGCGTGAGCTTCAGCTCGATGGTCCCCTTGCGGATCGCCGCCTGGATGAGCTGCTCGGTGACGCGGTCCTCGAGGATCGCCTCGGTCAGCTCGTCGGAGAACATCGACGCGGCGTCGAGCAGCTCCTCGCGCGCCTTGGCCGCCTCCGCCTGCATCTCGGCCGGGATCTCGGACTCGGTGATCTCCTGGCCGTCCTCGCCGCCGAAGCGGACCGCCTTCATCGTCACGAGATCGACGACGCCCACGAACTTGTCCTCGAGCCCGATGGGGAGCTGCATCAGCACCGGGTTGTGCTGGAGCTTCTCGCGGAGCTGCTCCTTGACCCGGAGCGGGTTCGCGCCGGACCGGTCGCACTTGTTCACGAACGCGAGGCGCGGCACCTTGTAGCGCCGCATCTGGCGATCGACGGTGAGCGACTGGCTCTGGACGCCGGCGACGGCGCAGAGCACCAGGATCGCGCCGTCCAGGACTCGCAGCGACCGCTCGACCTCGATCGTGAAGTCGACGTGGCCGGGGGTATCGATGATGTTGAAGTGGAGCCCCTTCCACTCACAGTGCGTCGCAGCGGAGGCGATGGTGATGCCGCGCTCGCGCTCGAGCTCCATCGAGTCCATCTTGGCGCCGACGCCGTCCTTGCCCTTCACCTCGTGGATGGCGTGGATCCGGTTCGTGTAGAAGAGGATCCGCTCCGTCAGCGTGGTCTTCCCGCTGTCGATGTGGGCCGAGATCCCGATGTTCCGGAGCTTCGAGAAATCCGTGTACACGTCGTACCTCCACCTGCGGGGGCGAACCGATCAAGATGGGTGAAGCGGTGCGCGGCGCCGCTTGCCCGGCCATCCGACGGCCAGCATGGACGCCGCTCGTGTCGAACCTGCCGCGCGTCGCCTTCATTTCTCGCGAGCGGAGCGACGGGTGCGCAAACGTGCGCCGTTCACCCACTCCACGGCGTCGCGCGCGCGCAACCTCGCACAACCCGCTGGCGTTATGCAACCCGGCGCGCACCCGACCGCAACGGCCGCTATGAGCGGGGCATGAACCACCGCTTCAAGCTCATCTCGTTCGACATCTGCCCCTACGTTGAGCGGAGCCGGATCGTGCTCCTGGAGAAGGGCCTTCCCCACGAGGTCGAGTTCATCGAGCTGGCAAAGAAGCCCGCCTGGTTCCTCGAAATCTCGCCGATGGGCCGCGTGCCCGTCCTGCTCGTCGACGACCGGCCGGTGTTCGAGTCGATGGTCATCAACGAGCTCGTGAACGAGCTCCAGCCCGACCCGCGCCTGTTCCCGGACGACCCGATCGCCCGTGCCGAGGGGCGCGGCTGGATCGTGTTCGCGAACGACGTCGTCATGCCCGCCGGCGGCGCGGCGATGCTCGCGATCGCGGGGGGCGCGAAGGGAGACGCCCTGGCGGAGCCGCTCGGGGCACTCCGCGACGCGCTCGCCAAGCTCGAACGGCAGCTCGCCCGCGGTGCCGGTCCGTTCTTCCTCGGCCGGGACTTCTCGCTCGTCGACGCCAGCTACGCGCCGTTCCTGCGTCGCTGGCGGATGGCGGAGGGCTGGGGTGTCCACGAGGCGGGGCTCCTGGCGTCGTTACCCCAGGTGTCGGCGTGGGCGCAGGCCATGCTCTCTCGGCCGAGCGTCGCGGCGGCAGAGCCGGCGGAGCTCGACGCGAAATCCCGGCGCTTCTACGCGGACCGCGCGGCGAAGACGCGGGCGGCCTGAGCCGGACGCGTTTTCCCTCGCGAACGTCGCCGCCTCGCGGTACGCGCGCCCGCGCCGATGGCGGTGCCCGTCCTCGCTCCCGGAGTCGGAGCGAGGACGGGCGCTCACCTACTTCACGCGGGTTCCCGTCCGCGCGTACAGCGACGTCTTCCGGTCCAGCTCGACGAGCTGCTTCAACGCCCACAGCAGCATCGTGGCCATCCACTTCATGTTCGCTCCTCGGCCGCGTACGCGGCCCTGCCTAGCTCTCTGCGGGCGTGCCGAGGGGGAACGGGGCGGGGTCCTCGAGCAGGCCGTGCGCGGGCCGCTCCCGAGGCTCCTCCTCCGCGACGGTGCCCCCGGCAAGGACGGTGCGCGCCTTCGCCACGTCCAGCTCGCCCTCCCACCGCGAGACCGCCACCGAGGCGACGCCATTGCCGATGAGGTTCGTGATCGCGCGCGCCTCGGACATGAACCGATCCACTCCGAGCAGCAGCGTGAGACCCGCGACCGGGATGTTCCCGACCGCGGAGAGGGTCGCGGCAAGCGTGATGAAGCCACCGCCCGTCACCGCGGCGGCGCCCTTCGACGTGAGGAGGAGGATCGCGAGGATCTCGATCTGCTGCCCGAGCGTGACGGGCGTGTTCGTGGCGTGCGCGATGAAGAGCGTCGCGAGCGTCAGGTAGATGGAGGTCCCGTCCAGGTTGAAAGAGTAGCCCATCGGCACGACCAGGCCGACCACGGGCTTCGAGCA
>WNFU01001058.1_pt1 | contig 68174 bp, 71 predicted proteins | sample 5400121 | NCBI WGS metagenome assembly WNFU01 (sample SAMN13153360, study PRJNA577476) | soil metagenome | isolation source: 100 cm soil or saprolite under grassland replicate 1 | place: USA:California | collected 2016-06-15 | reverse complement strand
CGGTGAAGCCGTAGGAGCCGAGTCGCGCGCTCTTGGACACCGTGCCACCGAGCGTCCCGGTCGAGCCGTTGACGTGAAGACCGGAGGGCAGTGACCCCTTCGTGTTCCAGTTGTACGGCGGCCCCGTGCCGCCGCTGACTTCGCCGGCGAACGCGTACGAGAAGGAGCTGCCGGTGTCTGCATCCGGGAGCCGCGCCGGAACGTTCAGCTTCACCGGTTGGTAGTCGCGGCCGAGGGGTGTCGCAGCAGCGGTCGCGACGACGACGCCGGCCAGGCCGGCGACCGCGCCCACGTATGCCGCAAGACGACCCGCCGCAGTTCGCGCCATCCGTTTCAAGCTACGCCCGTCGGGGCGTTCCGTCAACGATCAATCGTGATCGGCGGGCACAGGTGCGTCCGTGTCCGGGAACGTCCCAGTGACGCGGGCACGCCGGCGGTCCCGCGTCTGCCGCTGCTCCGCGGCCGCCGGGTCGTGCTTACCGCTGCGGCGGTCGGGACCCTCGCGGCGGTCGACGATGACGGTCACGTTCGGGTTGTCCTTGTAGTACTCGACCATCTTGTCGAAGAGCTCGGCCTCGAGCTCACGCGGGATCACGCAGTAGATCACGCTCTCAGTGTAGGGACCCTTCGTGATTGCGCTAGATGCGCGCGATGTTCGGCACGACGCGGCCGTCGGCCTCGACGTGGGTGTTCCACTCGCGGTAGCGCCCGTCGAGCTCGTCGAGCTCGTGCCCGCGTTCGGCAAGCCGCACCGGTTGCGCCGAGTCGGGCGTGACGCGGTACTGGTACCAGGAGATGTCCCAGGCGATCGTGATCACGAGCTCCGCGTTGACGCCGGAGAGCCCCACGATCGACGCCTGCGGCTCGCCGAGGCTCTTTGCGACGCCGCCGATCGTGCGGCGGAACTGGCTGCCGTTGAAGAGGTCGGCGGCCTCGACCGTCGCGAGCTCGTCCTCCGAGAGGCGGCGCAGGATCGGCTCCGGCGCGACCGGCTCCTCGACGGAGCGGCGACCGCTGAAGATGCCGCGCAGGTCGAGCGCGCCGCGGCGACGGCGTTCGATCGGCACGAGCGGCGTCGTCGGCGCCCCCTCCTTCAGCCAGCCCGATTCGAGCGCCTCGTCCTGGCAGAGCGAACAGACGTCGACGAGGTCGGCGCCGGGGTAGGGCGCGTAGCGGACGACGCGCTCGCCCATGAGGAGCGAGCGCTCGCAAACGGCGCAGGACCGGGAGACGGCGGTTCGGGTGATCCGGGTCACGGCCGAACGAGGTTAGCGGGAATGCCCGGGCTGCTAACGTCGTTCTTCACCTATATGCGTTTCGCACATAGATACGGACCGCGGACACGCTGGCGCGACGACGAGGGCCGCTGGCACGTGCGCGGCCGTGTCGAGCGGTTCCTCGAGCCTGCCCTGCTCCTTCTGCTCGACGAGCAGCCGGCGCATGGCTACGAGCTCGTCGACCGGGTCGCGGAGGTCGTGCCGGGCGAGCGGCCCGAGCTCGGCGGGCTCTACCGGATCCTGCGCGCGCTCGAGGAGGACGGACTGGTCGTGTCCGAATGGGACGCGGAGGAACCGGGCCCGGCGAAGCGCCGCTACGAGTTGACACCTGCAGGCCGCGAGTTGCTGCGAGCGTGGGCGAAGGCCCTCGGACAGACGCACGCGGTCGTGCAGGCCTTCATCCGCCGCTACGAGAGGAGGTGACATGCACGGACACGGACACCACCGCCACGGCTTTCGCCGACCGCCCTTCGGGCGCCGCTGGTACAGCCTCGACAACGTCGTCGAACGGCTGGAGGACTACCAGCGCGACCTCGAGCAGGAGCTGGCCGACGTCTCCGATCTGATCAAGCGGCTGCGCGCAAGCGAGCCGCAGCAGACGGCCACGGTCTGAACCGCCGCGTCGTTCCCGGCCATGACAGGGGTCAGACCCCTGACATGGCCCGACGCGGCGTGTCCGGTCAGCCGCGCTCGCCCGGCCACGGCACGAGCGAGTGCGGCTCGCCGCCGTACTTGCCGCAGCGCACGCACGCGAGATGACGCGTGCCGTCGTCGGCGACGGCCGGCGCCCACTTGTGGATGCCGACGTGGCAGCGCAGGTCGGGCCCCGCCTCGCTCGTCGTTCCGCAGTAGAGGCAGGAGCGCTGCCGCGTCGCGCGGTCGACGACCCAGAGGTGGCGACCGACGCGGCAGCGGAGCCTCACACCTTTGCCTCTTCCTTCTCCTTCTGGTTCTCGGCGATCACCTTCTGCGCGATGTGCGACGGCACTTCCTCGTAACGGACGAAGTGCATCGAGTAGTCGCCGCGGCCGCCGGTCAGCGACGTGAGCGACTGCGAGTACGTCAGCACCTCGGCCATTGGCACCTCGGCCTTGATCGTCGTCATGCCGCCGTGCGGATCCATCCCGAGCAGGCGTCCCCGCCGCGAGTTGAGGTCGCCGTTGACCGCGCCGACCGTCTCGTCGGGCACGGTCGCCTCGAGCTCCATGATCGGCTCGAGCAGCACGGGGTCCGCCTGCGCGTACGCCTCCTTGAACGCCATCGAGCCGGCGATCTTGAACGCCATCTCCGACGAGTCGACGGTGTGGTGCTGGCCGTCGACGAGCTGCACCCGCACGCCCTGCACGGGCGCCCCCGCGAGCTCGCCGTGCTGCATCGCCTCCTGGATCCCCTTGTCGACCGCGGGTCGGAAGCTCTGCGGGATGACGCCGCCGACGATCTTGTCGACGAACTCGTAGCCCTCGCGCTCCTCGAGCGGCTCGATGACGATGGAACAATCGCCGAACTGCCCGCGGCCGCCCGTCTGCTTCTTGTAGCGGTGACGGGCCCGCGCCTGCTTGCGGATCGTCTCGAGGTACGGGACGCGCGGCTGGTGCAGCTCGACGTCGACGCCGAAGCGGCTCTTGAGGCGCGACACCGCGACTTCGACCTGCATCTGCGACAGACCCGAGACGAGCTGCTCGCCCGTCTGTCGGTCGCGGCGCATCGACAGCGTCGGGTCCTCCTCGGAGAGACGGCGTAGACCGGCGGCCATCTTCTCCTCGTCGCCCTTCGCCTTGGGCGTGATCGCAAAGCTCATCACCGCCTCGGGGAAGTCGATGTGCGGCGGCTCGACCGGCACCTCGTGGTCGACGAGCACGTCGCCCGTGACGACGTCCTTCAGCTTCGCGACGGCGCCGAGGTCGCCGACGCCGACCGAGTCGACCTGCGTGTGATCCTTGCCGCTGACGAGCAGGATCTGCCCGACGCGTTCCTTCGCGTGCGTGCGCGGGTCGACGAGCGTCGTGTCGCCGGTGATCGGGCCGGCGAGGACGCGGAAGCAGCTGATCCGTCCCGCGAACGGGTCGGCGATCGTCTTGAAGACGAAGACGGCCTGCTTCGCGTCGCCGAATTCGATCGTCGTCCCCTTCTTGGCGGGCGACGGGACGCCCTCGACGAGCAGGTCGAGCAACGCCGTCGTGCCGAGGTTCTTCGTCGCGACGCCGCAGCCGACGGGATAGAGCTCGTCGCGCGTCACCGCGTCCTTGAGCGCGTGCGCGACGTCCTCGACCGGCAGCTCCTCGCCCTCGAGGTAGCGCGCCATCAGCTCCTCGTCGGTCTCGACGACCGCGTCGAGCAGCTTCTCGCGGTATTCCTGCACCTGCGCCTGCATGTCGTCGGGAATGGGCTGCGGTCCGCCCTCCTTCGCGCCGCCGGGATCCATGTACGCGCACATGTGCAACAGGTCGACGACGCCGGTCAGCTCGTGCTCGCTGCCGATCGGGAGCTGGATCGCGACGCAGCGGTCGGACAGCTGCTCGCGCGCGGCGTGGAGGATGCGGAAGAAGTCGGCGCGCTCGCGGTCGAGCATGTTCACGAACACCACGCGCGACAGCTCGTACTCCTCGGCGCGCGCCCACACGCGGCTCGTGTTCACCTCGACGCCCATCACGCCGCTGAGGACGACGAGCGCACCTTCGACGACCCGCAGCGCCGCGAGCGTATCGGCCTGGAAGCCCGCGTCGCCGGGCGTGTCGACGAGGTTGATCTTGCGGTCCTGCCACTCGAGGTGGATCAGCGAGCCGGAGAGCGACATGCTCCGCTTCTGCTCGTCCTCGTCCCAGTCGGAGACGGTCGAGCCCGCCTCGATCGCGCCCAGACGGTTCGTCGCGCCGGCCTGGAAGAGCATCGCCTCGACGAGCGAGGTCTTGCCCGTGCCGCGGTGTCCGACGACGGCGACGTTGCGAATCTTCCCGGGCTCGTGGCTCATGCGTCCTCCTGGGCTGTGGTGGGGGCCGGGACGATCTTAGCCCCGGCGCACCCTCAACCCTCCAGGGTGACGCGGGCGACCGAACCGCCGAGGCGCGCCTTCAGACGGAGGATCGCCTTCGTGTGCAGCTGCGACACACGCGACTCGGTGACGCCGAGCACCTCCCCGATCTCGCGCAGGGTCAGATCCTCGTAGTAGTAGAGCGTGATCACGAGCTTCTCCCGCTCCGGCAGCCGCGAGATCGCGTCGGCGACCGCCTCGCGCATCTCGGTATGCGCGAACGCGGACTGCGGCTCGGGCAGGGTCGTGTCCTCGATCGTATCGATGAGCGCGATCTGGTCGCCCCCGGAGCCGGAGATCGTCCAGAGCTCGTCGAGCGCCGCGATCGAGGAACGACCGATGTCGGTGAGACTCTCCTCGAGCTCGTCCTTGCTGATCCCGACCTTCGACGCGATCTCCTCGTCCGTCGGCGCGCGGCCGAGCTTCGCCTCGAGCTCGGACATCGCGCGCTCGATCTCGCGCGCCCGGGAGCGGACCGAGCGCGGCACCCAGTCCATCGCGCGCAGCTCGTCGAGGATCGAGCCCTTGATGCGCGCGATCGCGTACGTCTCGAACTTCACGTCGCGGTCGGGGTCGTAGCGCTCGATCGCCGCGATCAGGCCGAGCAGCCCGTAGCTGACGAGGTCGCCCTCGTCGACGTGCGCCGGCAGGCCGCTCCCGAGCCGGCCGGCCACGTACTTGACGAGCGGCGCGTACGTCAGGATCAGCCGGTCCCGCAGCGCCTGGTCGCGCGTGCGCTTGTACTTGCGCCAGAGATCCCCCGTTTCCTCAGCCACCGGCACAGATTACGCCGCCCGGAGCGCTTTTCCTCAGCGACGGCGTCCGCGGAGGATGCGAAAGGCCGCCTCGGCGAACCACGCGGCGACCGCGACCGAGGCGACGGTGACCACGAGATTGTGCGGGGCGGCGCCGATCGCCAGCCCGGCGAAACAGGCGGCGAGGAACGCGAAGAGAAGACCGAGCGGCGGCACGGCGGCAAGGCTATCGGCAAGGCCAGGGCTACAATCCGTGCGGCCCAGGGGCGTAGCTCAGTTGGTAGAGCACCGGTCTCCAAAACCGGGTGTCGCAGGTTCGAGTCCTGTCGCCCCTGCTCAGTTTTCGCATGGCGATGCGCCCTCGCAGCGCCGCGCTCCGCCCGGCCGCGTCTTTCGGCCGGTGCTCGCCCTAGACCGCTCGGCGGCCCGTGAAGAAGCCGAAGAGCACCACGATCAGCGCGACGATCAGCAGGAGCCAGAGCAGGTTGGAGACCCACACGCCTCCGCCGACGGCGAACAGCAGGAGCAGGACGATCAGCAGCAATAACAACGGGGACATAGATTCACCTCCGCGGCTCTATTTCCCCGTTTGCGCTCGCTAACACCTCGCCCGCGACTACTCCGAGACTTCACTCCGTCAGGCCGGCTGCGGTCGCGACGACGCGCCGATTCGTTCCGTCAGGAAGGTGCCGAGGGCGGCGGTGAGCGTGCCCACGAGCCCGGCTGCCGCGGCGGTCACGATCGAGCGCGTGTCGTCCGGCACTTCGCCCTTCGCGAGGTACGTCAGGGCGAGCGGCGCCAGCGCGGTCACGAGTCCGCCGAGCGCGATCGCCGCGAAGTGGCGGACGTGCTGGATCAAGAGCGACGCGAGGTAGAACGCGGCGAGGATCCCGAAGGGAATCACCGCGAGCGTCAGCGCGAGCTTTCCGTAGTCGGACGCTACGTCGCCGCGCGAGTCGGCGAAGGGAATCGACGCGAGGAACGCGACCCCGACGGCGACGAGCTGAACGAGCGCGTTGAACGACGACACGACCGCGATCGCACCTGCGAAGTAATCGCGGATCGCCGAGAAGTACGACGGCGTCACGGCGACGCGAATCGGCACGATCTGAGCGCCGACGAGCGCCGTCACCCGCTCCTGCAGGTCATCGGGAAGCTTCTCGAGCAGCTCCTGCGGCGTCTCGAGCAGCTGAATCGTCTGCAACGACTTCACGTGGTTCAAGTAGATGATCATCGTGAGGACGAAGGTGACGACCAGTCCGACCTGGAAGACGGTCACCCAGCTCCCCGCTCCGGTCAGCGCGCGGTACGCGAGAAACGAGAGGAGGAACTGGAACGCGAGGAACATCGGCCCGACGAGCTGGCCGACCTGCACGAGCCGCAGCGGGATGATCCCGACCGTGTGCGCCTTGTAGGCGTCGCGCAGCGTCAGGTCGCCGGCGGGATACGCGAGCAGCTCGCGTTCCCAGACGTCGGCCCAGCCGTCGTCCTCGCCGTCCTCCACCTCGAGGAACTTCTCCCGCAGGAGGACCTCGTCGCCCGCCCGCAGGACGCTCGCGTATTCCTCCATCAGCGCCGCGTCCTCCTGCGTCAGCTCGAACTTCAGGCCCTTCGAGGCCCTGATCGTCGTCCTCAGGAGGCGCTTCGGAAGGCCGCCGAGGTCGCCGAACGCAGGCGGCCCGTTCTGCAGCCGTGCGAGGAACTGGATCGTCTTCGAGCTCTGCCAGACGAGGCCGAGCCACAGGAGGACGACGAGCACGATGACGCCGACGCTGAACCAGCCGCTGTCGACGCCGTCGCGTGCTGCCGACGTCACGAAGATCGTCGCGAGGATGAACGCTCCCACGTCGATGACGAACGCCATCACCGGGTTCGCGAACGCCAGCACGAGCACGAGGTCGAGCGCCTGCATGACGCGAACGGCAGGCGGGACGTCGCGCTTGACGAAGCGCCTGCGATACAGGCCCTTGACTCCGGCTTCGACCGGAGGGTTGGCGCCCGTTTCGGACGGAGTCGTCAACTTCTGGTCCCCCAACCCGACGACTGCGAGCCCTGCGGCTCCTTCGCTCGATTGTGACACTCCGGCGACGAGTGTCAAGCACGCGCGGCGCTAGGTCCGCGTACAGGTGCCCGTGAACCTCAGCACCGGGTGCAGCTCGATTCCGTTGGGCGCGTGACCGGTCTGGTGGTGCAGGAAGTCGAAGAAGCCGACGCCGGTGACCGTCGCGGTGCCGCTGATGCGGCGGTAGCCCGAATTCGGCGCGAAGCCGCACGCGTCGACGACTGCGACCCGCGCCGCCTCCATCTTCGTGCGCAGCTTCGCCGCCGCGCCGAGCGTGCACGACTCGCTCGGGAACTCGGCAATCATCGTCCGGCGCGTGACGAGGTCCCTGATCACGAGGTGGAAGTCACTGTCCGCTTCCTGCTTGATCCCGACCAGCCGTGCGTGCACTCGGAACACCGTGCGCTCGGTTCCGAGGCCGCGCTGGCCGCCGATCCCGACGACCTTGGTCAGCCGCGTCAGCCCGTCCACGGTCGCGGGATGCGGCGTCAGCTTCACCTTCGACGCGAACGGATCGGAAAGCGTCTTCTCCGGCCAGCGCTCGCTGCCGCAGGCGGCGGCGGTCGGACGCGCCGGCGCGTTCACGCTTGTCGCGACGACGAGCGCGAGAGCCGCAGCGCCGACGACGGCGAACCGGCGCATGACGTCAGTGTCTCACGCCGAGCGGCGCAGTACCAGCACCGTGCGCGATTCGACCGGGAGCTCCTGCCGCGCGGTCCAGCTCCGAGCCCCGGGCTGCTGCGACGGCTCGGACGCCGAGAGCTCCAGCTCCCAGCGGGCGCCGAAGCGCCGGGTCGGCAGCCGGAACGTCACCGGCTCGTGATGCGCGTTGAAGAGGACGAGGAACGAGTCGTCCCGGAGCTCGTCGCCCTTCGCCGTCGTCGACCCGAGCTCGTCTCCATTCAGGAAGACGCCGATCGCGCGCCCCTCGGGATTCCTCCAGTCGCGCTGCGTCATCTTGCGGCCGTCGGGGCGCATCCACCAGACGTCCGGCAGGTCCTTGCCCGTGCCTTCGAAGAAGTGGTCGCGCCGGAAGACCGGATGCACACGTCGCAGCGCCACGACGCGCCGCGTGAACTCGAGCTGCCGCTGTCCGGTGTCGTCGAGCTCCCAGTCGAACCACGAGAGCTCGTTGTCCTGGCACCATGCGTTGTTGTTCCCCTGCTGGGAGCGGGAGAGCTCGTCGCCGCCGAGTAGCATCGGGACGCCCTGCGAGAGCAGCAGCGTCGTCAGGAAGTTGCGCTGCTGTCGTTCGCGGAGCGCGTTCACCTCCGGATCGTCCGTGGGCCCTTCGGCGCCGCAGTTCCACGAGCGGTTGTCGTCGGTGCCGTCGTGGTTGTCCTCGCCGTTCGCCTCGTTGTGCTTGGCGTTGTACGAGACGAGGTCGCGCAGCGTGAAGCCGTCGTGCGCGGTGACGAAGTTGATCGACGCGAACGGCCGGCGCCCGTCGCGCTCGTAGAGGTCGGCCGAGCCGCCGAAGCGCGACGCGAACTCGGAGACGCCGACCTTCCCGCGCCAGAAGTCGCGCACCGTGTCGCGGTAGATGCCGTTCCACTCGGACCAGAGGATCGGGAAGTTGCCGACCTGATAGCCGCCGGGGCCGACATCCCACGGCTCCGCGATCAGCTTCACCTGGGAGAGGACCGGATCCTGGTGGATGATGTCGAAGAAGCTCGAGAGCCGGTCGACGTCGTAGAACTCGCGCGCGAGCGCCGACGCGAGATCGAAACGGAAGCCGTCGACGTGGCAATCGAGCACGAAGTAGCGCAGCGAGTCCATGATCAGCCGCAGCACCGTCGGGTGCACGGGGTTGAGCGAATTGCCGGTCCCCGTGAAGTCCATGTAGTAGCGCGGCTCTTCCGGCATCAGGCGGTAGTACGACGTGTTGTCGATGCCCTTGAACGAGAGCATCGGCCCGAGATGATTGCCCTCCGCGGTGTGGTTGTAGACGACGTCGAGGATCACCTCGATGCCCGCGCGGTGCAGCGCCTTCACCATTCCCTTGAACTCGCGCAGCTGCTCGCCGCGCCGGCCTGTCGCGGCGTACAGCGCGTGCGGCGCGAGGTAGCCGATCGTCGAGTAGCCCCAGTAGTTCGTCAGCCCGCGGTCGTGCAGGAAGCCCTCGTCGGCGATGTGGTGGATCGGCAGGAGCTCGACGGACGTCACGCCGAGGCCCTTCAGATACGCGATCGCCGCTTCCGACGCGAGTCCCGCATACGTGCCGCGCAGGTCTTCCCTCACGTTCGGGTTGCGGGCGGTGAAGCCCTTCACGTGCACCTCGTAAATGACCGCTTCATGCCAAGGAATGCGCGGCCGGACGCGCTCGTCGTCCTCCCAGTCGAAGCTGTCGTCGATCACCACGCACTTCGGAATCGCACGCGCGTCGTCGCTCGTCTCGACGACGAGGTCGGCGTCTTTCTCGCCGGGCGTGTACGGCAGCGTGTGGCCGGCGTCCCAGTCGATCGCGCCGTCGATCGACTTCGCGTAGGGGTCGAGCAGCAGCTTCGACGCGTTGAAGCGGTGCCCGCGCTCCGGCGCCCAATGGCCGTGCACGCGGTAGCCGTACCGCTGACCCGGCCCGACGCCGGGGACGTAGCCGTGCCAGTTGAACGCCGTGCGCTCGTGCAGCTCGAGGCGCTCCTCGTTGTCGTCGGCGTCGAAGAGGCAGAGCTCGACGCGCTCCGCGTTCTCGGAGAAGAGGGCGAAGTTCGTTCCCTCGCCGTCCCACTGCGGTCCGAGCGGGAACGGAAGTCCCGGCCACAGCTCGCGGCTCACGCGCGGAGCTCCGCGGTCTTCGCGCCGAAGTCGAGCGCGAGCGTTGCGTCGCCGCGGCGCAGAGTCACGCGCTCGCCGTCCGCCTGCACGTCGAGCTCGCGCGGCAGCGTCCTCCGCAGCCTCAGCAGCTCGCGCACGAACGGGTCCGGGTCGCGCGGGTCGAGCTTCGAACGCTCGAACGTCGCGACGTCCTGCGGGTCGGGTTGCGGCCCGGGCGTCCCGGTCGCCCACAAGACGTCGCGCTTGCGTCCCTCGCGCATCGCGTCGGCGACCGCGGGATCGATGTGGTCGGTGAAGAACGGGAACGGATTGCGCTCGCCGTATTCGTCGCCCATGAAGAGCAGCGGCGTGTGCAGAGAGAAGAGCACGCAGGCCAGCGCGACGCGAAGCGCGTCCGGCGGCAGGCGGTCTCCCTGCGCGCGGTTCCCGATCTGGTCGTGATTCTGCGCGCAGACGACGAACCGCTCCGCATCCGGACGGCGCAGCTCTCGCACGAGGCCGTCGACGGAGCCGAACTCCTTGTAGAGCGCGCGCTTCTCGCCGGTCAGGAGCACGTGCAGCTCGTGATGGAGGTCGTCGAGCCACATCGCGTCGTGCCCCCACTCCCCGAGCGGCCGCGCGTCCTCGCGGTTCATCTCCGAGACGACGACCGCGTCGCCGACCCGTTCCTTCAGCTCCGCGAGGACGTGCGGCTGCGAGTCGTCGCGCACCCACGCAACCGCGTCGAGGCGAAGACCGTCGATCTTGTAGTCGCGCGTCCACAGCTCCGCGTTCTGGATCGCCCACTCGCGCACGCCGCGCTGCGCATAGTCGAGACCCTGGCCCCACTCGGTGGTCGTGCCGAAGTACGGCCCGAATGCTGCGATCGCCTTCGCGCCGGGGCCGACGTGGTTGTAGACGACGTCGAGGAAGACGGCGAGTCCCTCGCAGTGCGCCGCGTCGACGAGACGCGCGAGTCCCTCCGGGCCGCCGTACGCCGCATGCGGTGCGAACGTGTAGACGCCGTCGTAGCCCCAGTTGCGGTCGCCGGGAAAGGTTGCGACGGGCATCAGCTCGATCGCGGTGACGCCGAGCTCACGCAATCCCCGCAGCCGCGGGACGATCGCGTCGAACGTGCCCTCGGGCGTGAACGTGCCGACGTGAAGCTCGTAGAGGACGAGCTCCTCGAGCGTGACCCGCGGGCCCGGCGCGATGTCGAACGCCGACGTGTCGACGACGCGCGACGGGCCGCGCACGCCCTCCGGCTGGAACCGTGAGCACGGGTCCGGCCACGCGGTGCCGTCGACGACGAGCCAGTAGTCGTCACCGGCCCGAGCGGCCACGTCCCCAGTCCAGGACTCCGGACCTGGCCGTTCCAGCGGGTGGTCGCCCGTTGCGAGCCGGACCGCGACCGAATCCGCGTTGGGCGCCCAGACGCGGAACTCGACGCGATCCGACGCAACCGGAAGTGCGCCGAGCCGATCCATCCGCGGGAGGCTACCCGGCGCTCAGCTTCTCACGCGCCGCTTCAGCTCGTCCTCGACCTGCGCCGGGTCGAGCCCGCGCGCGGCGAGCAGGACGTACGAGTGGAACCAGAGGTCGGCGACTTCCTCGACGACGCGCTCGTCCGATTCGCCGAGCGCCGCGACCGCCACCTCGACCCCTTCCTCGCCGACCTTGCGCGCGCACGCTGCGACGCCTTCGTCGAGCAGCGCCGCGACGTACGAGCCGGCCGGGCGCTCGCTCGCGCGTTCCGCGACCGTCCGCCAGAGCGCCGGCGCGAAGCACGACAGCGAGCCGGTGTGACACGCGGGCCCATTCGCGCGGACGCGGACGAGCAGTGCGTCGCCGTCGCAGTCGTCCCGGAGCTCGACCACCGCGAGCGTGTTGCCGGACGTCGCTCCCTTGCGCCACAGCTCCTGCCGCGAGCGCGACCAGAACCACGCCTCGCCCGTCTCGCGCGTCAGCCGCTCCGCCTCCGCGTCCATCCACGCGAGCATCAGCACGCGGCCGCTTTCCGCGTCCTGCACGATCGCTGCGCGGATGTCAGGCTGCATCGCGCACCTCGACGCCGAGGTCGCGCAGCTCCGCGCGCAGGTGCGCGAGCCGGAGCGGGTTCTCGTGGAGGATCGACGCGAGCAGCGCAGCCTGCGCGATCGCGAGGACGTCCGCGACGTGCTGCGCGCCGCCCGCGCCGCCGGACGCGATCACCGGCAGCGACACGGCGTCGGCCACCTCTGCGGTCAGCTCGAGGTCGTAGCCGGTGCGTGTGCCGTCGGCGTCGATCGACGTCAGCAGGATCTCCCCCGCCCCTCGCGACTCGCACTCGCGCGCCCACTCGGCCGCGCGTCGCTGCGTCTGCGTCGTGCCCGCGCGCGAGCGCACGTCGCCCTGCGTCGCGTCGATCGCGACGACGACCGCCTGGCTGCCGAGCCGCTCCGCGAGCTCCGTCACGAGCTCGGGCCGCTCGAGCGCGGCCGAGTTGACGCCGACCTTGTCGGCGCCGGCCTGCAGCAGGCGTTCCGCGTCGTCGACCGAGCGCACGCCGCCGCCGACCGTGAACGGGATCGCGATCCGCTCGGCGACGCGGCGCACGAGGTCGACGAGCGTCGCGCGGTCCTCGAGCGTCGCCGAGATGTCGAGGAAGACGAGCTCGTCGGCGCCGACCGCGGAGTACGCCGCGCCCAGCTCGACGGGATCGCCCACGTCGCGCAGCGCCACGAAGTTGACGCCCTTGACGACGCGGCCGCCCGCGACGTCGAGGCACGGGATCAGACGCGGGAGAGGCACAGCGCCTCCAGGAAGCGCGCGCCGGCGGCGCCGCTCTTCTCGGGATGGAACTGCACGCCGGTGAACGAGCCGAGCTCCGCAATTGCGACGACACCCTCCGACGTCGCGGTCGCGCACGGCGTCTCGGCCGCGTACGAGTGCGCGAAGTAGAACGCATCCCCGCCCGGCTCGACGGCCGCCCAGCCGATGCGCGGCACACGGCCTTCGCGCAGCCGCACCGCGCGGCCCGGGAGGATGCCGAGGCACTCGACGCCGCCGTCCTCCTCGCTCTCCTCGAGCGCGAGCTGCAGTCCGAGGCAGATGCCGAGCACCGGCTTGCCCGCGTCGACGCGCGCCCGCAGCAGCGTGTCGAGGCCGCGCTCGCGCAGCCCTCGCATCGCCGCCGCCGCCGAGCCGACGCCCGGGAGCACCGCGAGGTCGGCGCCCTCGACGTCCTCGACGATCTCTGCACCGACCCGCCCGAACGCGAGCGCCACCGAGCGCACGTTGCCGGCGCCGTACTCGCAGATCGTCACTCTCATAACAGTCCCTTCGTCGACGGGACACCGTCGCCCTCGCGCCGCACGGCGACGCGCAGCGCGCGGCCGAGCGCCTTGAACGACGCCTCCGCGACGTGGTGCTCGTCGCGGCCGGTCGCCTTCACGTGCAACGCGAGGCGCGCCGACTGCGCGAAGCTCGAGAGCATGTGCGCAGCGAGCCCCGGCTCGCGCTCGAGCCCGAGCTCCGCGGCCGGTCGTCCGCCGAGGTCGACGGCGACGCTCGCAAGCGCATCGTCCATCGGCACGACAGCGTTGCCGTAACGCGCGATGCCGCGGCGGTCGCCGAGGGCGGCGTCGAGCGCCTCGCCCAGCGCGAGCGCAGCGTCCTCCGCGGTGTGGTGCTCGCCGGTCTCGACATCCCCGCTTCCCTCGAGGATCAGGTCGAAGCCTGCGTGGAAGGCGAGCTGCTCGAGGAAGTGGTCGTAGAGGCCCGCGCCGGTCGCGACGCGCACGCGCGACGCGCCGTCGAGCGCGAGCCGGGTCGAGATCCGCGTCTCGGCAGTCGCACGCACTCGGCGCACGCGGCGTCCGCCCGCCGCGGCGACGGGGCTCGGCTTGTCGAAAGCGCGCGCGAGCGCCTCCACGAGCAGGTCGTCGTCGGCCGCGTCGAGGACGGAGATGCGAATGCCGTCCGGAAAGACGCGGACGACGAGGCCCTGCCGCGCGAGCGTGTCCACGAGCGCGCGCGGCTCCGCGAGCGGGACGAACAGGAAGTTGCCGCGCGACGGCAGCGGCTCGAGCCCGATCGCGCGCAGCGCGCGCGCGAGCCGCTCGCGCTCCTCGACGACCGGCCGCACGTCCGGAGGTGACTCGAGCGCAGCGAGCGCGAGCGCGGCCGAGAGCGACGAGACCGGGCACGGAGCCTGACGCGCGTTCAACTCCCGCGCCGTGCCGGCGTCGGCGAGCGCGTAGCCGACACGCGCGCCGGCGAGACCGAACGCCTTCGAGAAGGTGCGGATGACGATCACGCCGTCGTCGAGCAGCGGCACGGCCGTCTCGCCGGCGTACTCGAAGTACGCCTCGTCGACGGCGAGCGGCCGGGCGTCCGGCAGCGGCTCGAGCGCGCCGGTCGGGTTGTTCGGGCGGCAGCAGAAGGTGAGCACCGGGTCGTCGGCGCCGACCTCGGCGCCCGCGAGCCACGCGGCGATCTGGAACAGCGGGTAGGTCGGCTCGTCCGAGACCGCGACCGTGTCACCCGGGCCCGCGAACGCGCGGCCGCAGAGCAGGATGAGATCGTCGGCGCCCGCGCCGAGCACGACGTTCTCCGGTCCGACGCCGGCGTAGCGCGCGATCGCGTCGACCAGCTCGGGATAGCCGCCGTGCGCGTAGGTGTTGATCCGTGCGAGCTGCCCGGCGATCGTGCCCGGCCGGGACGACGGCAGCGGCATCGCGGCGACGTTGCCGTCGAAGCGCACGACTTCCATCGGGTCGACGCCGGCGGTCCGTGCCAGCTCCGCCGTCGACGGTGCCCAGCCGTAACCGGTGAACTCCCGCGACAGCGTCCTCATCTGCGGACCGCCTCCGCGTGCGCCGGCATCCCCTCGGCCGCGGCGAGCGCCTCGACGACGGGACGCACGCGCGCGAGCCCCTCGGGAGTCAGCCGCTGGACGGTCACCGGCTTCAGGAACGTCTCGAGTCCGAGCCCGCCGACGCTGCGCGCCCAACCGCCGGTCGGGAGGACGTGGTTGCCGCCGGTCGCGTAGTCGCCGGCCGCGACGGGCGACGATCCGCCGACGAAGACGGCGCCGGCGTTCCGCACGCGCGGCGCGAGCGCCTCCGCTTCTTCGCCGAGCAGGACGAGGTGCTCGGGCGCGAGCGCCTCCGCCTCCTCGAGCGTGCGCACGACGCGGCAAACGCTGTCCGGGCCGTGCTCGGCCTGGGCCGCGAGCTCGAGCTCGACGACGCGGCCGTCGGCCCCGTTCGAGCTCAGCACGACGACTTCCGACGGCCCGGCCGGCAGGTCGATGGCGACGTCGCGCGCCACCTCGAGCTTCGCCTCGTTCACGTACGCGTTCCCCGGCCCGACGATCTTGTCGACGCGCTCGATGTACGCGAGCCACGCGATCGCCTGCGGGCCGCCGAGCGCCCAGACCTCTTCGATGCCGAGCTCGCGCGCCGCCGCGGCGATCGTGCCCGCACCCTCGGGCGGCGTCACGACGACGATCCGCTCGACGCCCGCCGCCTGCGCGGGCACGGCGCACATCACGAGCGTCGAAACGAGCCGCCGCGGCACGTAGACGCCGACCGAGCGGAGCGGCACCCAGCGCCGCTCGAGCACGACGCCCGGCTCGACCTCGAGGGAAATATCCGGAGGCCGCTGCGCCTCGTGCCAGCGCCGAACGCGGTCGGCGAGCGCGAGCAGCGCGTCGCGCGCCTCGAACTCGACGTCCGGGACGGCGCGCGCCGGCTCGACGCCGTCCAGCTTCACGCTCCACTCGCGCACGGCCTTGACGCCGCGCGCCTTCACGTCATGCACGATCTCGCTCAACGTGGGTGTCCCTCGCTTGTCTCAGCTGACAAAGCACCGCGGGTCGACGGCGGAGCCGGGCTTTGCCCGGCGGGAGCCGAACATCCGTCTCGCGACGGCACGCGAAGAAGAAGGGGGCTCGTGGGGGAAACATGGTTTCCCCCACGAGAGCGAGCGAAGCGAGCGACAATCACGCGATCATTCGCTCGACTGGGACGAGCAGGATCGACGATGCTCCGGCCGCCTCGAGCTTCGGCAGCAGGCGCCACACGTCGGCGGCGGGAACGAGCGCGTGAACCGCGACCATCCCCTCCTCCGCGAGCGGCAACACGCTCGGCGCACGCGAGCCCGGGACGAGCGCGAAGATCGCGTCGAGCGAATCGCGCGGCGCGTTCAGCATCAGGTAGCGGTTCTGCCGCGCTTCGACGACGGACCGAAGGATCGCGGCGAGCCGCGTCGCGTGCTCGCTCTTCTCTCGCGCGATCAGCACCGCCTCGGAGGCATAGAGCGCGCCGAGCGAGCGCAGGCCGTTCGTGCGCAGCGTGCTGCCGCTCGAGACGAGATCGACGATCGCGTCGGCCAGCCCGAGGCGGGGAGCGACCTCCACCGAGCCCGTGACGTCGACGAGCTCGCACTGGAGGCCACGCTCGAGCAAGACCTCGCGGGCCAGCCGGGGGTAGGCCGTCGCCACTGAGGCGCCGCTGAGATCGGCGAGCTCCGAGATCGGCGACTCCTCGGGCACCGCCGCCTCGAGCGTGCAAGCGCCGAAGCCGAGCCGCAGCAACTCGAGCACGCGCGCGCCGCGCTCGCGGACGAGGTCGGCGCCGGTGATGCCGCAGTCGACGACGCCGTCCTGCACGTACTCCGGCACGTCGGCGGCGCGCACGAGCAGCACGTCGACCGGCGCGTTGCGGCAGGGGAAGGCGAGCGCGCGCTCGCCGGGCTCTTCCGGTCCGAGGCCGGCGTCGCCGAGCAGCGAGATGGCCGGCTCGCGCAGCCGGCCCTTCGCCGGCAGCGCGATCGTCAGGCGGTCGTCCGCCGCCGCCGCTTGCGGTCGAGCAGCAAGCGGTAGCCGCCCTCGCCGTACCGCAGCCAGTGCGCCACCCGCGTCACCGTCGTCGTCGACGCGTGCGTCCGCTTGCTGATCTCCAGGTACGGCAGCCCCTTGTCGAGCAGGCGCGCCACCTGCCAGCGGTGGGCCATCGCCTCCAGCTCCGACAGGGTGCAGAGGTCGCGGAGGAAGGCCGACGCCTCGCGCGCGTTCCGCAGCGAGGCGATCGCGTCGCAGAGCTGCCAGATCTCTTTCGTCGGCCATCCGTGTGAGGGTTCTGCCGAGGTCACGTGTTAGCAGAGTAACATGAGAACAAGGTAATGCAAGTGATCCCGGCAATCGACGTCCTCGGCGAGGAGGCAGTGCGGCTGCACCGCGGCGACTACGGCCGCGCCACGGGCTACGGCGAGCCGCTCGAGCTCGCCCGGCGCTTCTCGGCTGCCGCGTGGGTCCACATCGTCGACCTGGACGGCGCGAGAACCGGGCGCGTGCGGCCGGAGCTCGTGCGCGAGCTCGCAGCAGCCGCCTCCCCCGCGCTCGTCCAGGCTTCGGGCGGCATCCGCTCGGTGAAGGACGCGCAAGAGCTGGTCGCGGCGGGCGCGGCGCGCGTCGTCGTCGGAACGGCCGCATTCAGCGGCCAGCTCGACGCGTTCGTCAACGCGCTCGGCAACCGGCTCGTCGTCGCGCTCGACGTGCGGGACGGCGTCGTCCGCACCGCCGGCTGGACGGAGTCGTCGCTCCCGCTCGACGAGGCGATCGACCTCTGCGTGCAGGCGGGGGTCAGTCGCCTCCTCTGCACGGCGATCGACCGCGACGGCACGCTCGCAGGCCCGGACGCCGCGCTCGTCGCGCATGTCGTCGGGCGCAGCGGCCTGCCGGTGCTCGCCGCCGGCGGGATCCGCTCGCAGGACGACGTCGACGCGCTCGCGCACGCCGGCGCCGAGGGCGCGATCGTGGGACGCGCGCTGCTCGAGGGGCGCATCGCCCTTCCCGTGCAGGCGTGAGGAGCCGGCTGGCGGACCGGCTCCGAACGTCCGACCTATTCGAAGGCCTGGAAGAACGTCGGGAACGTCCCGAGGATCCCGAGTGCGACCAGCACCGCAGCCGCGATCAGCAGCGGCCGCAGCTCGGGGTTCTTGCGCCGCCACAGGAAGTGGAGGACGGCCCAGCTCGCGAAGAACGCGATCACCGCGAGGATCGTCTTGCCCGAGAGCGGTCCGACACGGTCGTTCCACTGCAGCCAGTCCTTCATGCCCGTGCTCGCCTCTGCGAGCGTCGTGAAGATCCCGAGCACGAGCGCGCCGATCCCCGCGGCCACGACGACCGCCGCCGCGGGTCCGGTCTCGAAGTCCGTCACGGGAGTGCGTGTCGATGTGTCCATCGTCTCCCCCTCACTTGACCGGAGCGGCTTTGGTGATCATCGCGCCGAAGATCCCCGCGATCGCGGCCGCCAGGAAACCGCCGACGAACAACGTGATCGTCAGCCTCCGAAGCGTGCGGTTGCGGGCGAGCACCGGCCCGTAGTACACGACGAGGAAGGCGGCCGCCGTGGCGAGCAGCGGAGCGATCCACGCGATGTGCTCCTTCCACTCCATCCCGAAGTCGTGCCAGTTCGCGGTGTCCGGGTCGGCGAGCAGGCGCGACTTCGCGCTCGTCGGATCCTTCTCGCGGTACCACGGATAGACGACCCACGTGCCCGTGATGACGGTTGCCCAGGCAACGAGCGCCATCGTCGTCGTGCCGATCTTCAGGCGCCGCAACCGTTCCGTCAGGCCCTCGGCCGTGACGAGCTCGGCGCGGAGACTCCAGAGGCCTGCGAGACCGCCGGCGAATGCAAGGAGAAACGCGGCGCCGAGGATCATGCCGTGAATGAGCGTCCACGTCTCTCGGTTCGTGAGGTGCATACCCCTCCTCTCGGCGAAGGCAGAAGCCTACGACATGGCGGCTGCCGGCACGAACCACACGACGCCGAGCGGCGGCAGCGTCACCTGCGCCGAGTACGGCTGGTCGTGCCACGGGAGCTCCTCCGCCTCGACGGCGCCGAGGTTCCCCACACCCGAGCCGTCGTAGAACGTCGAGTCCGTGTTCAGGGCCTCGATCCAGCGGCCCCGGAGCGGCATGCCGACGCGGTACGCGTAGCGCGGCACGGGCGAGAAGTTGCAGACGCAGACGAGCGGCCGCTGCGGGTCGCGCCCAATGCGCGCGAAGGCGACGACGTTCCCGGCGGCGTCGTTCGGCTCGAGCCAGCGGAAGCCGCTCGGCGTCGCGTCGTCCTCCCAGAGCGCGGGCGTCTCGCGGTACACGCGGTTGAGATCGCGGACGAGCGACTGCACGCCCTGGTGGTCGCGCTCCTCGAGCAGGTGCCAGTCGAGCGACGTCTCGGCGTTCCACTCGTTCCACTGCGCGAACTCGCCGCCCATGAAGAGCAGCTTCTTGCCGGGGTGCGCCCACATGTAGCCGTAGAGCGCGCGGAGGTTCGCGAGCTTCTGCCAGCGGTCGCCGGGCATCTTGTCGGCGAGCGAGCGCTTCCCGTGCACGACCTCGTCGTGCGAGAGCGGCAGCACGAAGTTCTCGCTGAACGCGTACATGAGCGAGAACGTGAGCTGGTGGTGGTGGTACTGGCGATGGATCGGCTCGCGCTGGAAGTAGTCGAGCGTGTCGTGCATCCATCCCATGTTCCACTTGAAGCCGAAGCCGAGCCCGCCGACGTAGGTCGGACGCGAGACCGCAGGCCACGCAGTCGACTCTTCCGCCATCGACACGACTCCCGGTTCGTTCGCGTACACCACCTCGTTCAGCTGCTTGAGGAACGCCACGGCGTCGAGATCCTCGCGGCCGCCGAACGCGTTCGGAATCCACTCGCCTGCCTGACGTGAGTAGTCGAGGTAGAGCATCGACGCGACCGCGTCGACGCGCAGGCCGTCCGCGTGATGCTCGCGGAGCCAGTAGAGCGCGTTCGAGAGCAGGAAGTTCCGCACCTCGTGCCGGCTCAGGTTGAAGACGAGCGTCCCCCAGTCGGGATGCGCGCCGCGGCGCGGGTCGGCGTGCTCGTAGAGCGCCGTGCCGTCGAACTGTGCAAGTGCCCAGTCGTCGCGCGGGAAGTGCGCCGGCACCCAGTCGAGGATGACGCCGAGTCCCTGTGCGTGCAGCCGGTCGACGAACGCGCGGAAGTCGTCCGGGTCGCCGAAGCGCGCCGTCGGCGCGAAGTAGCCCGTCACCTGGTAGCCCCACGAGCCGCTGAACGGATGCTCCATCACCGGCAGCAGCTCGACGTGCGTGAAGCCGAGGTCCGTCGCGTACGCGCCGAGCTGCTCCGCTAACTGGCGGTAGTCGAGGGTTTTGTTGTCGAGCGTCCGCCGCCACGAACCGAGGTGAACCTCGTAGACCGACATCGGAGCGCCCAGCGGCTCGGTCTCCGCGCGGCGGGCGAGCCAGTCGCCGTCGTTCCACTCGTGGCGCGGACGGAAGATGCGCGACGCGTTCCCGGGCGGCACCTCGGTCGCGAACGCGTACGGATCGGACTTCAACAGCGGCCACCCCTGCGGCGTCGTGATCTCGTAGCGGTAGAGCTGTCCATCCTGCGCCGCCGGGCAGACCGCCTCCCAGATCCCCGACACGCCACGCTGCGTCATCGGGTCTGCGCGCCCGTCCCAGTCGTTCCACTCGCCGACGACGGAGACCTTCGCTGCGTTTGGCGCCCACACCGCGAACGCGACGCCGTCGTCGGTGACGTGGGCGCCGAGCTTCTCGTAGATCCGCTCGTGCCGGCCTTCGCCGACGAGATAGAGGTCGACCTCACCGAGGCGCGACGTGCTCATGCCGCGGCCGCCGCCTCGAGCATGCGCAGGATGCCCGCAACCGGGATGTGGACCCAGTCGGGCCGGTTGTTCAGCTCGTAGCGCAGCTCGTACACGGCCTTCTCGAGCTCGAACACCGTGAGCAGCCGCTCGATCGGCGCTTCGCCCGCCGGAAGCAGCGAGTGGTCGACAGTCTCGAGGTAGCCGGCGAGGAACTCGCTGCGCGCCCGCCCCTCCCATCCCTCCGGCGCGGTCGCGCCGCGCATGAGCTCGACAGCCGAGACCGCGTACGCGAACGAGCGCAGCATCCCCGCGACGTCGCGCAGCGGCGAGCGCTTGCGGCGCCGCTCCGGCAGCGAGCGCGCCGGCTCGCCTTCGAAGTCGAGGATCATCCAGTCGTCCTCCGCCCAGAGCGTCTGGCCGAGGTGGAAGTCACCGTGGTTGCGGATCAGCTTTCCGCGCGCGCCGGCATGCGAGAGGACGGCGAGCGACTCGCGCACCTCCTCGCCGCGGCCGCGGATCGGATCGAGCGCCTCGACGTCCTCGGGCAGCTCGAAGAAGATGCGGTTGATCTCCTCGTCGACGGTTGCGGTAAGCAGCGCGAGCGACTCGGCGCTCGGCTCCTCGGGCGCGAAGTTGGGGTCGCCGGGCTCGGAGGCGAGGACGGCGTGCATCCGGCCGGTCACGTGGCCGAGCCGCCGCAGCCGCGAGAGGAACCGCTCGGGTGCGGACTGCAGCTCGTCGAGCGCGAGCTCCCAGCCGTCGAGGCCGCCGACGACGTAGCGCTGCAGCACGCCGAGCGTCGCGTCGAGCGGCCTGCCGACGTATGCGTACCAGCCGCCGAGCTGCGCGATGTTCTCGTAGCCGTGCTCGGTGAGGAAGCGCAGCAGCTCGAGCTCCGGGTTCACTCCCGCCTCGAGTCGCCGGAACACCTTCAGGATCAGCTCCTCGTCGAAGACGATCGACGTGTTCGACTGCTCGGTCTCGATCATGCGCGCTGAAGTGAGCTCGGTGCCCAGCCCGGCGAAGCCTTCGAGCGGCCGGAACTCGAGCGTCCCCTCGCGCGCCGGCACGGTGACGCCGCGCCGGATCATGTGTACGAGCTCGCGCACGTGACGCGGCTCCGCGAGTGCGTCGAGCGAGCCGTCGGCCGTCACGAGCTGATACGTCTCGTGCGTTCCCGTCTCGAAACCGACCTCGACGAGCTCTACGCGGAGCTCGGGCTCCGCCTCGTGCAGCGACGCGACGTCGAGCACCCGCGCATGCGTCACCTCGCGCGTCTTCGACCCGAACCAGCGCTGGCCGGTCACGAAGTCGATCAGCTGTGTCTCAGTTGGAACCAGAAGAATCCTCTCGGTGCGAGCGTGAGCAGGTACGGCAGCTCCCCGATCGGCGGGAAGCTCGTGCGTCCGAACAGCTCCTCCGGCACCATGCCGGCGAAGCGTGACAAGTCGAGCTCGACGGCCTGCGCGCTGCGCGCGACGTTGTGGACGCACAGCACGGTGTCGTCCTCGTAACGTCGTACGTGCGCGAAGATGCGTGTGTTCTCCGGCCGCAGCGGCTCGTAGGTCCCGAGCCCGAAGACCGGATGCTCCTTGCGTAGCTGGATGAACCGCTGCACCCAGCGCAGGAGTGACGACGGCGTCCGCAGCTGCGCCTCGACGTTCACGGCCTGGAACCCGTAGACCGGGTCCATCAGCGGCGGCAGGTAGAGCTGTGCGAAGTCGGCGCGCGAGAAGCCGCCGTTGCGGTCGCTCGTCCACTGCATCGGCGTGCGGACGCCGTCGCGGTCGCCGAGGTAGATGTTGTCGCCCATTGCGATCTCGTCCCCGTAATAGAGGACGGGCGAACCAGGGAGCGAGAACATGATCGCGTGCAGCAGCTCGATCTCCGGGCGGCCGTTGTCGAGCAGCGGCGCGAGGCGCCTGCGGATCCCGAGATTGAGCTTCATCCGCGGGTCCTTTGCGTACTCCGTGTACATGTAGTCGCGTTCCTCGTCGGTGACCATCTCGAGCGTCAACTCGTCGTGGTTGCGGAGGAAGAGGCCCCACTGCGCGTTGTCCGGGATCGCGGGCGTGCGGTCGAGGATCTCGAGGATCGGCGTCGCGTCCTCGCGGCGCAGCGCCATGAACATGCGCGGCATCACGGGGAAGTGGAACGCCATGTGACACTCGTCGCCTTCGCCGAAGTACTGGACGACGTCGTCCGGCCACTGGTTCGCCTCGGCGAGCAGCACGCGGTCGGGATAGCGCGCGTCGACCTCGGCGCGCACGCGCTTCAGGTACGCATGCGTCTCCGGCAGGTTCTCGCCGTTCGTCCCGTCGCGCTCGTAGAGATACGGCACGGCGTCGAGGCGAAAGCCGTCGATGCCGAGGTCGAGCCAGAAACGCAGGGCGTTGAGCATCGCCTCCTGCACCTCCGGGTTCTCGTAGTTGAGGTCCGGCTGGTGCGAGAAGAACCGGTGCCAGTAGTACTGACCGCGGACCGGGTCCCAGGTCCAGTTCGACGGCTCGGTGTCGACGAAGATGATCCGTGCCTCCTGCCAGCGCTCGTCGGTATCCGACCAGACGTAGTAGTCGTGGTACGCGCCGTCGGGCTCGCTGCGCGACGCCTGGAACCACGGATGATCGGACGACGTGTGGTTCATGACGAGGTCCGCGATCACGCGCATCCCCCGCTGGTGTGCAGCCTCGACGAAAGTCCTGAAGTCGTCGACGGTGCCGTAGTCGTCGTGGATCTGGAAGAAGTCGGCAATGTCGTAACCGCCGTCGCGAAGCGGCGACCGGTACATCGGCAGCAGCCAGATGCAGTCGATGCCGAGCCACTGCAGGTAGTCGAGCTTGTCGATCAGCCCGCGGAAGTCGCCGGCGCCGTCGTCGTTCCCGTCGAAGAAGCCGCGGATGTGGATCTCGTAGAAGACCGCGGTCTTGAACCACAGCGGGTCGCGCTCGAACCAGTGGCCGGGCTCGCTCATGGCTTCCCGGGCCATGTCCGGCGGCAGCCACCCTCCGAAGTTAGCGCCGACTTCGTGTCAAGAGTCAGGACGTCAGACATGCGTCTCGATCTTGAAGACGTGGGAACGCCCCGGGTCGAGGCGGACGTAGTTGCGGCCGATCGTCCAGCGGTAGCGCTCGCCGCCGACGAGGTCGCGGACGAAGAACGCCGGCGGCAGGCCGAGCGACGCCGGGATGATCGCGACGCCGTCGCGCGGTTCCAGCGGGTCGATGTTGACGACGCACACGACGTCGTCCTTCACGTAGGCGACGAGCCGCTCCTGCTCCGTCTCGAGCCAGCGCAGGTTGTCGACCCGTTGCAACGCCGGCTCGGCGCGGCGGATCGCGTTCAGCCGCCGCACGAGCGGGAACAGCGGCCCGTCGAGCTTGCGCTGCTTCGTCTCGTACTTCTCCGAGTCGAGGTACTCCTCCGAGCCCTCGCGCAGCGGCACGTTCTCGAATGCCTCGAAGCCGGAGTAGATCCCGTACGACGGCGACAGCGTCGCCGCGAGCACGAGCCGCGCCTCGAACGCAGGCCGTCCGCCGGTCTGCAGGTACTCGTGGAGGATGTCCTGCGTGTTCGCGAAGAAGTTCGGCCGGTAGAACTCGGACCACTCGAGGATCTGCGCCATCAGCTCCTCGAGCTCGGCCTTCGTGTTCTTCCAGGTGAAGTACGTGTACGACTGCGAGAAGCCGGCCTTCGCGAGCGTCGTCATCATCGCCGGTCGCGTGAACGCCTCCGACAGGAACACGATGTCCGGATCGACGCGGCGCACGTCGGCGATCACCCACTCCCAGAACGCGACCGGCTTCGTGTGCGGGTTGTCGACGCGGAAGACGCGCACGCCCCGGCCGACCCAGTACAGGAGCACGTCGCGCAGCGCATCCCAAAGTGCGCGCCAGTCCTCCGACTCGAAGTTGACGTTGTAGATGTCCTGGTAGCGCTTCGGCGGGTTCTCCGCGTACTTCAAGGTCCCGTCGGGGCGCCGATGGAACCACTCGGGATGCTCCTTCAGCCACGGGTGGTCCGGTGAGCACTGGATCGCGAAGTCGAGTGCGATCTCGCAGCCGAACTCGCGGCCGCGCGCGACGAGCCGCTCGAACTCGGCGAGCGTCCCCAGCTCCGGATTGATCGCGTCGTGGCCGCCCTCCTCGCCGCCGATCGCCCACGGGCTGCCGACGTCGCCGGCCTTCGCCGTCACCGCGTTGTTGCGTCCCTTGCGGTTCGTGCGACCGATCGGATGGATCGGCGGCAGGTAGACGACGTCGAAGCCGAGCTCTGCGAGCTTCGGCAGCACCTTCTCGACGCCCGCGAAGCCGCCCCACGACCGCGGAAAGAGCTCATACCACGCACCGAAGCGCGCGCGTTCGCGGTCGACGTCGACGGCGAGCCGCGTCTCGAGCTCGACCTCGCCGTACCGGTCCTCGCGGCGTACCGAGAGCGCCTCGTCGAGCGACAGCTCCTCGCCGAGCAGCGCGCGCCCTTCGGATAGCTCGCCGCCGAAGTCGGTCTGGTCGCCGGCGAGCTTCCGCGTCACCTCGTCCTGCCACGAGGCGATCCGGTCGGTCCACGCCGCGATCGTGTACGTCCAGCGTCCCGGCCTGTCGACCTCGAACGAGCCGCGCCAGCGGTCGTTGCCGAGTGGCTCGAGCCGTGACTCGCGCCACTTGCGCCCGCCGGGGGGCCGGTAGCGGACGGCCGCCCCGAGAACGTCGTGGCCGTCGCGGAAGATCGTCGCCGAGACGACGAGCTCGTCCCCGACCGTCCGCTTGACGGGATAGCGGCCGCAGTCGACGAGCGGCTCGACGGCCTGAATCTGGATTCGAGCCGGTGGTTGCGTGCTGGAAGGCACAGGCGGTCAAACTCTCGCAAACGATGAGGCTCGAACGCGCCAGCGGTGTCCTTCTCCACCCGACGTCGCTCCCGAGCGGCAGGCTCGACGAGGAGGCGTACCACTTCGTCGACTGGCTCGCGGCGGCCGGGCAGACGTGGTGGCAGGTGCTGCCGCTCGGCCCGCCGGACGACACCGGCTCGCCGTACAACGCGTCGTCGGCGTTCGCGGCGTCGCCGGCGCTGCTCGCCGAGCCGCGGGCGCGCGTCACCGCCGACGACGTCGAGGACTTCGGCGCGCGCCATCCGTTCTGGGCCGGCGACTGGGCGTCGTTCGCGGGCACGGGCGCGCTCGCCGAGCAGGTTCGCTTCGAGCGCGAGTGGGACGCGTTGCGCGACTATGCACGCCGCAAAGGCGTTCGCATCTTCGGCGACGTGCCGATCTACGTCGCCGAGGGAAGCGCGGAGCACGTCGCGCATCCCGAGCTGTTCGCGAGCGGCGAGGTCGCCGGCGCGCCGCCCGACTCGCTCAGCAAGCTCGGCCAGCATTGGGGCAACCCGCTCTACGACTGGCGCGCTCACCGCGCGACGCGTTACCGCTGGTGGACGGAGCGCGTGCGCCGCACGCTCGAGCTCGTCGACATGACGCGCATCGACCATTTCCGCGGCTTCGTCGCGTACTGGGCGATCCCGGCCGGGCACAAGACTGCGCAGCACGGGCGCTGGCGCGTCGGCCCCGGCGCGGAGCTGTTCCGCGCGATGGCGGCCGAGCTCGGCGAGCTGCCCGTCGTCGCCGAGGACCTCGGCGTGATCACACCACCCGTCACGCGCCTGCGCAAGCAGCTGGGCTTTCCGGGGATGGTCGTGCTGCACTGGGCGTTCGGCGGCGGCGCGAACAACCCGCATGCGCCGGCGAATCACGAGGAGCAGAGCGTGGTCTACACGTCGACGCACGACACCGACACGACGCGCGGCTGGTTCGACTCGCTCCGCAAGCGTCAGCGCGACGCGACCGGCCTCGATCCGGACGATCCGGCGTGGAGCCTGATCGAGGTCGCACACGCGTCGCGCGCCGCGCTCTCGATCGTCCCTGCGCAGGACGTCCTCGACCTCGGCAGCGACGCGCGCATGAACCGTCCCGGAACGCCGAGCGGCAACTGGCGCTGGCGGCTGCGGCGCGGCCGGCTGACCGACGAGCTCGCGGTGCGTCTGCGCGAGTCGACCGCGCACGGCGGTAGGCTCACGTCGTGACGATGCTCACGTCGCAGACTTCGCGCGACGAGGCCTTCGAGGCCCGCCGTGAGCGGATGGCGGCGCTCGTCGAGGAGCTGCGCGAGCGCACGGCGCAGGTCGCGGCGGGCGGCGGCGAGAAGGCGATCGCACGGCACCGCGAGCGCGGCAAGCTGACCGCGCGCGAGCGAATCGACCGGCTCGTCGATCCGGACTCCGCGTTCCTCGAGCTCGGGACGCTCGCCGCGTGGGGGTTGTACGACGACCAGGCGCCGAGCGCCGGAATCGTCACCGGCATCGGCGTCGTCGAGGGCCAGGAGTGCGTGATCGTCGCGAACGACGCGACCGTCAAGGGCGGCTCGTACTTCCCGCTGACGGTGAAGAAGCACCTGCGGGCACAGGAGGTCGCGCAGCAGAACCGCCTGCCGTGCATCTACCTCGTGGACTCCGGCGGCGCCTTTCTGCCGCTGCAAGCGGAGGTCTTCCCGGACCGCGAGCACTTCGGCCGCATCTTCTTCAACCAGGCGCAGATGTCCGCGGCGGGAATCCCGCAGATCGCGGTGGTGATGGGCTCCTGCACGGCCGGCGGCGCGTACGTGCCTGCGATGAGCGACGAGACGATCATCGTGCGCGGCACCGGCACGATCTTCATCGGCGGCCCGCCGCTCGTGAAGGCGGCGACCGGGCAGGACGTCACCGCCGAGGAACTCGGCGGCGCCGACGTGCACGCGCGCCGCAGCGGCGTCGCCGACCACTACGCGACGTCGGACGAGCACGCGCTCGCAATCGCGCGGCGGATCGTCGCGAACCTGCACCGCCGAAAGGCGTTTCCCTGGGAGGTCGCCCGGCCGGAGCCGCCCGCGGCCGACGCCTCCGAGCTTTACGGCCTCGTTCCTGAGGACTTCCGCCACCAGATCGACCCCCGCGAGCTGATCGCGCGGATCGTCGACGGCTCGCGCTTCGACGAGTTCAAGGCGCTGTACGGCGAGACGCTCGTCTGCGGCTGGGCGCGCATCGAGGGCTTTCCCGCCGGCATCCTCGCGAACAACGGCGTGCTGTTCGCGGAGTCGGCGCAGAAGGGCGCGCACTTCGTCGAGCTCGCATGCAAGCGGCGCGTGCCGCTCGTCTTCCTCCAGAACATCACCGGCTTCATGGTCGGGCAGGAGTACGAGGCGGGCGGGATCGCGCGCGACGGCGCCAAGATGGTGATGGCGGTGGCGAACGCGCAGGTGCCGAAGTTCACCGTCGTCGTCGGCGGCTCGTTCGGAGCAGGGAACTACGCGATGTGCGGCCGCGCGTACGCGCCGCGGCAGCTGTGGATGTGGCCGAACGCGCGGATCTCCGTGATGGGCGGCGACCAGGCGGCGACGGTGCTGACGATGGTCGGCAACGCGGACGCGGACGAGATTCGCGCGACGTACGAAGCTGAGGGAAATCCCTACTACTCGACGGCGCGACTCTGGGACGACGGCATCATCGACCCGCTCGACACGCGGCGCGTGCTGGCGCTCGGCATCTCCGCCGCACTCAACGCGCCGATTCCCGAGACGACGTTCGGCGTCTTCCGCATGTAGACAAACGGAGGAACGATGCACACGATCGAACTGAGCGAGGACGAGCTCCGCCTGCTGCTCGCGGCGCTGCGCAGCTACCTCGACGACTTCGGCCACGAGGAGGCTGACGTGCTGCGGAGCGTCAAGGAGCTGCTCGCGAAGCTGCCTGCGCCCGGCGCGTGAAGGCGATCGAGGCGCCCGTCGCGCCCGCGCCGGCTACGACAACGCGTCGAACCACGCGTCGAGCTCCGTGCGCTCGTCGGGCGTCAGGCCCCGCAGCGGCGCGCGCACGTCCTCCCGGATCGGCACGCCCCGGCGCGCGACGATCCGCTTCAGCGCCGCGTGCCGGGGAAAGCGCTCGATCGCCGCGCGTAGCTCGGCGAGCCGCGGGTCGACGGCGACGACCCGCTCCGGCAGCGCGCTCGCGAGCGCCGACACGGCACCGGCGGCGCCGTGCTCCAGCCCTTGCGCGATGAGCGCCTCCGGACCGACGAAGACGTCGAGGCCTTCGAGCAAGTACGGCTGGAACGCCTCCCACGGCGTGTCCGAGACCTTCAGCCCCGCGAGATTGTCCGCGCGCTCGCGGAGCCGCTCGATCACCGCCGTCGGTACCGCGTAGCCGCTGGCGCGCGCGAACTCGTAGATATAGAACGGCGTCGGCACGCACGCCGCGGCGGCGGCGGCGAAGTGCTTGAGCAGCGCGCGCTCGTCGAGCTGGAAGTACGGCGGCGCGATCACCGCGACGCCGTGCACGCCGCGTTCCGCGGCGTGCGCCGCGAGCTCGACCGTCGTGCGCGTCGACTGCGCGCCGCAGTGCGCGATCACCTCGAACGACGCGTCGAGGAAGAGCTCCACGACGCGCATCCGCTCCCCGAGCTCCAGGAGAATCCCTTCCCCCGTCGTGCCGAGAGCGAGGACGCCCGCGACGCCGCCGCGCTCGAGGAAGTCCGCGTAGGCCGGAAACACCTCCTCGTCGAGCGCGTCGCCGCCGTCGCGAAGCGGCGTGAGCGCCGCTGCGTACACCAGGGCCATCCGCGGACCTTAAGCTGCGGCGCGATGGCCGCGCTCCGCATCGAACGGGACGCAAGCGTCCTCCGCGTGACGATCGCGAAGCCCGAGCGCCGCAACGCGTTCGACGCGGCGCTGATCGCCGAGCTCCACGAGGCATTCGCGAACGTCGCGGACGACGTCCGCGTCATCGTCCTCGCGGGCGACGGGCCGAGCTTCTGCGCGGGCGCCGACGTCGAGTGGCAGCGCTCGTCGATCGACCTCACCTTCGAGGAGAACGTCGAGGACGCGCTGCGCCTCTACCGGATGCTCGAAGCGGTCGACTCGTGTCCGGCGCCGCTCGTCGCGCGCGTGCAGGGCTTCGCGCTCGGCGGCGGTTCGGGCCTCGCCGCCTGCGCGGACGTCGTCGTCGCGGCGCCCGACGCCACGTTCGGCTTCACCGAGGTGAGGCTCGGGATCATCCCCGCCGTCATCTCGCCCTTCGTCTTCGCGAAGATCGGATCACAGGCGCGCCGCTTCTTCCTCACCGGCGAGCGGTTCGACGCCGAGACTGCGCTGCGCGTCGGCCTCGTGCACGAGCTCGCGGACGACCTCGACACCGGCGTCGAACGGTTCGTCGGCGAGCTCCTGAAGTCCGGTCCAGGCGCGATGCGCGCGGCGAAGCGGCTGGCGCGCGAGCGGCCGGCCTCGGGCGACGAGCTCGCGCGGATCGCCGCGGGGCTGCGCTCCGGCGAGGAAGGACAGGCCGGTCTCCGCGCCTTCCTCGACAAGCGCGCGCCGCCGTGGCAGGCCTGAGGCGCCTGCTCGTCCTCGTCGGCGCGATCGTCCTCGTCGACACGATGTTCTACGCGGCGCTGACGCCGCTGCTACCGCACTACGCGCACGAGCTCGGACTCTCGAAGGCCGGCGCGGGTCTGCTCGCAGGCGCGTACGCGATCGGCGCGCTGCTCGGCGGTCTGCCGTCGGGCGTGCTCGCCTCCCGCTTCGGGGTCAAGCCGACGATCCTGCTCGGCCTGTTCGGGATGGTCGTCACGACGGCCCTCTTCGGCTTCGCGGAGAGCGAGTGGCTGCTCGACACCGCGCGCTTCCTCCAGGGCTTCGCGAGCTCGTGCTCGTGGACGGCGGGACTCGCGTGGCTGATCGTGGACGCGCCGGCGGCGAGCCGCGGCCGACTGATCGGGAGCGCGATGGGCGCCGCGATCTTCGGCGCGATGCTCGGGCCCGTCGTCGGCGGGATCGCGTCGGTCGCCGGCACCGAGTGGACGTTCGGCGGCGTGGCGTGTGTCGGGCTCGCACTCGCGGGGTGGGCGATCGTGACGCCGTCGCTGCGCGAGCCCGCGCGGCAGCCGGTCTCGGTGCTCTTTCGCGCGCTCGGGAACCGGCGGCTGCTCGCGAGCGGCTGGCTGGTGGCCCTCCCCGCGGTCGCCTTCGGGACGCTGAACGTGCTCGGACCGCTGCGCCTGCACGGGCTCGGGCTCGGCGCCGTCGCGATCGGCGCGATCTGGCTCGTCGGCGCCGGACTCGAGGGAGTCGCGGCGCCGCTGATCGGCGAGCTCTCCGACCGCCGAGGCAGGCTGCTGCCCCTGCTCGGCGGTGCGGTCGCCGCGGGCGCGTGCTTCGTCCTCTTCCCGCTGCTCGACGCGCGGTGGTGGCTGTTCGCGCCGGCGATCGTCGTCTGCAGCTTCGCGCTCGGCGCCTTCTGGGCGCCGGCGATGTCGCTCGCGTCCGACGAGGCCGAGGCGAGCGGTCTCGACTACGCGTTCGCCTTCGCGCTGATCACGATCGCGTGGGCGCCGGGGCAGATCGGCGGCACCGCGGGAGGCGGAACGCTCGCCAAGCTGACCTCGGACACGGTCGCGTACCTCGCGCTCGCGGCGCTGTGCGTGCTTACGCTTGGCTCGCTTTGGCGATTCAGAAGCTCCTCGTAGCGAACCGCGGCGAGATCGCGATCCGCATCTTCCGCACCTGCCGGGAGCTCGGGATCGACACCGTCGCGGTCGTCGCTCCCGATGACCGCGGCTCGCTGCACGGGCGCAGCGCCGGCGAGACCGTCGAGATCGCGTCGTATCTGCACTCGGAGGAGCACGTGCGCGCGGCGAAAGAGACGGGCGCGGACGCGATCCATCCGGGCTACGGCTTTCTCGCGGAGAGCGCCGACTTCGCGGAGGCGGTCGGCGCCGCGGGCCTCACCTTCGTCGGCCCATCGCCGGACGCGCTGCGCGCGGGCGGTGACAAGCTCGAGTCGAAGCGGCTGGCGCGCGAGGCCGGCGTCCCGGTCGTCGAGACGGGCGAGCCGGCGGAGCTCGGCTTCCCGCTGCTCCTGAAGGCGGCCGCCGGCGGGGGCGGACGTGGGATGCGGATCGTCCGGGACGCCTCGCAGCTCACGGACGCGCTCGACGCGGCGCGGCGCGAGGCGAAGGCGGCGTTCGGCGACGACCGCGTCTTCGCGGAGCGCTACGTCGAGCGGCCGCGACACGTCGAGATCCAGCTGCTCGGCGACGCGCACGGCGAGATCGTCTCGCTCGGCGAGCGCGAGTGCTCGATCCAGCGCCGGCACCAGAAGGTGCTCGAGGAGTCGCCGTCCCCCGCGCTCGACCCGGGCCTCCGCGCGGCGATGAGCGACGCAGCCGTTCGCTTCGCACGCGCGATCGGGTACGCGAGCGCGGGCACCGCGGAGTTCATGCTCGACGGCCGAGACTTCTTCTTCCTCGAGCTGAACGCGCGTATCCAGGTCGAGCATCCGGTGACGGAGCTCGCGACCGGCGTCGACCTCGTCGCCGAGCAGCTCCGCATCGCGGCCGGAGGAGCCGTGTCCCAGGGACAGTCCCTCGGACACGGCCATTCCGTCGAGGTCCGGCTGTACGCGGAAGACCCGCGCACGTTCCTGCCGCAGGCGGGGCGGCTCGAGCGGCTCGTCCTGCCGACGTCGGTGCGCGTCGACGCGGGCGTCGAGGAGGGCGACGAGGTCGCGATCGCGTACGACCCGCTGCTCGCGAAGCTGATCGGGCACGGGCCGGCGCGCGAGGACGCGCTCGAACGGCTCGAGGAAGCGCTTGCCGGGACGGTCGTCGAAGGGGTGACGACGAACCTGGCCTTCCTGCGCTGGCTCGTCGCGCACCCCGACGTGCACGCGGGCCGGACGACGACGGCGTTCCTCGTCGACCATCCGCCGCTCTCGCAGCCGCCGGTCCGGCGCGCCGACCGCGTGTGGCGGGAAGCCTGGCGCCTGAACCTCGCGCCTCCCTCCCCCGCGCCGCCGCCGGACGTCGACGCCGCGGCGCACGACCACCGCGCCACGCACGTCGAGAGCGCGCTGACCGCGCCGATGCCCGGAACGGTGATCAAGGTGCTCGTCGCTCCGGGCGACGAGGTGCGCGAGCGCCAGCCGCTGCTCGTGCTCGAGGCGATGAAGATGGAGACGCCGGTCGTCGCGCCGTACGATGCGGTCGTCCGCTCGGTCGCGGTCGCGGAGGGCGACCGCGTCGCGGGCGGCGCGCTGCTCGTCGAGCTCGAGGACTAAGAGCTCGCGAACGCCGGGTCGACGTTCGCTCCGGGCACCACTGTGAGCTTGCGCTCGCCGCCGCCGTCGGGCGCGACGCCGAACAGGTCGAAGCCGCTCGCCGACGGCCGCCCGAACACGATCTCTGCGCCGTCCGGCGACCACGCCGGCTCACCCGCGGCGGGGCTCGGACCTGCGGCGACGCCGCGCACCGCTCCCGTCGCGACCTCCGCAACCGCGAGCCGGAATGTCCCGGGCGCCGTCTCCTCGACGTATGCGAGCTGCGTCCCGTCCGGCGACCACGACGCGCCGATCGCCGTCCCCACCGCGACCGCGTGCAGGTCGCTGCCGTCCGCGCCCGCGAGCGAGAGGACGCCGTCGGCGTCCAGCGCAAGCAAGGAGCCGTCGGGAGAGAACGCAGGCGACGAATAGCGCGCCGGCGGCAACGGCAAGACCGTGACGCGCAACGCGCGCGTTTCGACCACCGCGACCTGCGTCTCCTCGGAATCCTCGAACGTGCGCACGAAGACGACGTGCGCGCCGTCCGGCGCCCACGACGGATCCGCGAGACGCGCGCCGGTGATGGAGACGACCCGCCGCGCCTGGGTGCCGTCCGCGCGCGAGATCCAGAGCGCGCTCTCGCGCGGCGACCAGATGCCCGAGCGGACGTACGCGAGCATGGTGCCGTCCCGCGACCACGCCGGATCGCGCTCGTCGACGAGGTCGCGCGTCAGCTGGCGGACGCCCTCGAGACCCGGACGGAACGCGTAGAGCTCGTGGTCCGAGATCGCAACCTCGGCGTCGTACGTGAGGCGGCCGCCCGCGACGAACGCGAGGCCGCCGACCGACGTCGTCGGCGGCTCGCTGCGCGCGACGCGGACACGACCGCTGTCCACGCGGACCGTCACGACGAGGACGGGCGACGGCCGCGAACCGCGCCGCTCCTCGACATAGGCGAGCAGCCGCCCGTCCGGCGACCACGCGGGGAGCGACTCGACACGGTGCGCGACCCAGCGCACGCGCAGCGGCCGCCGCAGGCGCACGAGTCCCAGCCCGACCTCGTTGCCGACGACCGCGATACGGTCCCCGCGCGGCGACCACACGGCGGCGTCGCCGTCGGCGACCGCGTGGCGACCCCTGCCGTCCGTGCGGACGACGCACAGCGAGCCGCCGCGTCCGCAGGAGCCGTCGTAGAGGATCCAGCGGCCGCGGCGCGGCTGCCAGCGCGGTTGCGTCCCGACCGGCGCGATCCGCCGCTGCCGTCCGCCGTCCGCGGAAACGATGTCGATCGCGGACGGAACGCCGTACGCCTGCGTCTCGCCCGCGTACACGAGCCGGCGCGAGTCCGGCGACCACGACGGCTGCAATGCGTCGTCGACGACGCGGTGCAGATGCGCGCCGTCGGCGTCGACGACGTCGATCCCACGCCGGCAGCTTCCGTCCGTGCAGACCGCGAACGCGAGCCTGCGGCCGTTCGGCGCCCATGCGAGATCCTGCTTCGGCTCGTTCGTGTGCGTGACTTGCCGTGCGCGCGATCCGTCCGCGTTCGCGACCCACACGTTCGTCGCCCCGTCGACCGTCCGGAGAAACGCGACGCGTTTCCCGTCGCGCGTCGCGACGACGCCCGTGTCGTCCCCGTTGCCGCGCGAGACGCGCCGCAGGTCGGAGCCGTCGGCCGCGACGGTGTAGACGCGGCCGCGGCCGAGGTCGTCGGCGCGGTCGCTCGCGATCGCGAGCAGCGCCGGCTGCGATGCCGCGCGTGCGCCGGCACACGAGAGCACGGCCGCCGCGAGAACGACGAAGGCGAAGCGGCGGATCTCTAGAAGAGCTTCTGCAGCTTCATCGCGGCACCCATGTCTCCCTTGATCTTCAGCTTGCCCGTCATGTAGGCGCTGGTGGGATTGAGGTCGCCGGCGATGATCTGCTGGAAGTTCTCGTCGCTCGCCGTGATCGTGCAGTCTGCGTCACCCGTTCCCTCACGGACGCTGACGACGCCGTCGTCGACGTTCACGAGCCACTGTCCCGAACCCTCGATGTCGAAGAGGTACGAATTGCTCATGCCGGCCGTCTTCGACGAGTCGGCACGCGCGGGCAGGGATTCGAAGAACTCGCGGGTGCTTTCGGCCACGCCGCGATGCTACTACGGAACGACGATCTCGGGCTCGAGCGTGCGTCGACCGTCGCCGGACGGCAGCAGCATGGTCAGCGCGAGCCCGGCGAGCGGCGCAGCTGCGCACACGTAGAGCGCCGTCCGCAGGTCGATCGAGTCGGCGAGCGCGCCGAGTCCGACGGCGGCGACGCCGCCGAGTCCGATCGAAAGCCCGATCGAAAGTCCCGACGCCATGCCGATGCGTCGCGGCAGGTACTCCTGGCTCATCACCATCGTCAGCCCGAACGTCCCGACGACGCTGATGCCGACGAACGCGAGCGCGACCGCGCCGACGACGCCGCCGACCGCGACGAAGACGAAGATGAGCGGCGCCGCGGTCACGAGCGACGCGACGAGCACCGGCCGACGCCCGAACCGGTCGGCGGCGGGACCGACGAGGATCGTGCCGATCCCGCCGACCAGGAGCATCAGCGACAGCAGATGGTTGCCGTACGCCTTCGAGTGGCCGAGCGAGACCTCCCAGAGCGGGACGAACGTCAGCAGGCCCCACCACGCGAGGCTGCGGAAGCCGATCACGGCGAGAAGCAGCCCGAGAGCGCCCGGCCGGTCCTCGCCGCCGGACCGGCGCCGCAGCGGTCGCTCCGGCACGAACGTCCGCAAGAAGGGCGTCACGGCGAGCAGCATCGCGGCGATCGCGAGGCAGGGCAGCGCGAGCAGCAGACCGCCGCGCAGGCCGAACCACAGGACGAGCGGCGTCGCGACAATCGGCCCGAGCGCGAAGCCGAGGTTGCCGCCGATCGAGAACGCGCTCATCCCGCTCGCACGCTTGCGGCCGCTCGCGAACGCCGCGAACTTCGATCCCTCCGGGTGGTATGCGGCGACGCCGAATCCCGAGACGACCACGAAGACGAGGACGAGCCGGTAGGACGGCGCGTCGGCCGCGAGCGCGATGCCCACGCCTGCAACGGCGACGCCTCCGGGCAGCAGCCAGATCGCGCCGCGCCGGTCCGACCAGAGCCCGAACAGCGGCTGCACGAGCGAGGACGACGCCGCAGACGCGAGGACGAGCGTTCCCGCGAGCGTGTACGACAGCGAGAAGCGCTCGCGGAGGAACGGCAAGAGCGCGGGCAGTGCGCCGTTCGCGAAGTCCGTCCCCAGATGTCCGGCGGCGAGCGCGGTCATCGCGCGCTTGTCGATCCCGGCTCGCACGGCACGCACGCTAGCCGTCGGATAGCATCGCCCGCCGGGTGGAAGTTCGGACCGCTGAAGCAGGGCAACTCGAGGCAGACGTCCTCGTCGTGCCCGTCGCGTACGGCGCGAAGCGTGCCGCGCCGGGGCTCGACGATTCGATCGCCTCGAAGGTCGGCGCGCTCCTCGAGGGCGGCGAGGCGACGGGCGCGTTCGGCGACGCAACCATCCTCCATCTCGACGACGGCGTCCGCCGAGTCGCAATCGCAGGCCTTGGCCACTCCGACCGGATCGACGCCGACTCGGTGCGCACCGCGGTGACCGCGGCCGCGCGCGAGGCACGCCGCGTGGGCGGCACGATCGCGTACCTCGTCGACGCGTCGCTGCCGCTCAGCGCGGAGGAGCAGGCGCGCGCGGCGGCCGACGGCGTCGTCCTCGGCGAGTACGACCCGCGCCGCTGGCGTTCCTCCGACGACGACGATTCGAAGCCTTTCGGCACACTCGTGCTCGTCGGCGCCGACGCGGCAGCCTCCGACGTCGCGCAGCGCGCCGTGCGCGTCGCGGAGTGGACGAACCGGGCGCGCGACCTCGCGAACGCGCCGCCGAACGAGCTGACGCCCGAGCAGCTCGCGCAACGCGCGAGCGAGTACGCGGACCTTGCGGGCGGCGTGACGGTCGAGGCGCTTGACCGGGAGGCGATCGTGAAGCTCGGGATGGGTGCGTTCGCCGGGGTCGCGCAAGGCGCGCACAACGAGCCCCGCCTGATCGTGATGCGCTACGAGCCTGCGAACGCGACGCGCGACGTCACGCTCGGGCTCGTCGGCAAGGCGATCACGTTCGACACCGGCGGAATCTCGCTGAAGCCCTCGCTGAACATGCAGAACATGAAGGGCGACATGTCGGGCGGCGCGGCCGTGATCGCAGGTATGTGTGCGATCGCGGCCCTCGATCTGCCGGTCCGCACCATCGCCGTCGTCGCGTCCACGGAGAACATGCCGGGCGGCGGCGCGTACAGGCCCGGTGACATCCTTCGCGCGGCGAACGGAAAGACGATCGAGATCACGAACACGGACGCCGAGGGACGCCTCGTGCTCGCGGACGCGCTCTGGTACGCGCGCGAGCAGGGCGCGACGCACGTCGCGGACTTCGCGACGCTGACCGGCGCGATGGTCGCCGCGCTGGGCGACCTCTACGCCGGTCTCTTCGCGAACGACGACGCGTGGGCCGAGCAGATCCTGGCCGCCGCCGGCGTGAGCGGCGATCACCTGTGGCGCATGCCGCTGCATCCGCGCTACCGCCGCTACGTGAAGTCGTCCTACGCGGACCTGAAAAACTCGTCCGACCTGCGCGAGGCCGGACCGGCGCTCGCCGCCGAGTTCCTGCAGGAGTTCGCAGGCGACGGCGCGTGGGCGCACCTCGACATCGCCGGCCCGGCGTTCCTCGACCGGTCGCGCGGCGACTACCTGTGGCAACCCGGGGGCACGGGGTACGGCGTGCGGCTGATCGCCGAGCTCGCGCGCTCACTCGCCGCTTGAATCTCGACCTTACGGAAGAGCAAGAACTCGTCCGGCGGACGGTCCGCGAGTTCGCGGAGGAGCGGGTCCGCCCGGTCGCGGCCGAGCTCGACCGGGAGCAGCGCTTCCCCTCCGAGCTCGTCGCGGAGCTGGCCCAGCTCGGGCTGATGGGAATGACGATCCCGGAGGAGTTCGGCGGCGGCGGCAGCGACACGGTGTCGTATGCGATCGCCGTCGAGGAGCTGACACGCGTCGACTCCTCCGTCGCGATCACGATGGCAGCGCACCACTCGCTCGGCACGCTGCCGATCTGGTACTTCGGCAGCGAGGAGCAGAAGCGTCAGTGGCTCCCCGACCTCGCGTCCGGCCGCAAGCTGGCGGCGTTCGGCCTCACCGAGCCGGGCGCGGGCTCCGACGCGGGCGCCACTCGGACGACGGCGGAGCTACGCGGCGGCTCGTGGATCGTCAACGGCTCGAAGATCTTCATCACGAACGCGGGCACCGACATCACCGCATGCGTGACGATCACCGCGCGCACCGGCGACGACGAGATCTCGAACCTGATCGTCCCGAACGGGGCGCCCGGCTACACGATCTCGCCGCCGATGCACAAGCTCGGCTGGCGCGCGTCCGATACACGCGAGCTCTCGTTCGAGAGCTGCGAGGTGCCGGAGGAGAACCTGCTTGGCCCGCGCGGCGAAGGATTTCGGCAGTTCCTCGAGATCCTCGACGGCGGGCGCATCTCGGTCGCGTCGATGGGCGTTGGGCTCGCGCAGGGCGCGTACCGGCGAGCTGTCGCACCGAGTCGTCAACTGGGCGCTGCAGATCCACGGCGGCTACGGCTACATGGAGGAGTCCGAGATCGCACGTCTGTACCGCGACCAGAAGATCCTCGAGATCGGCGAGGGCACGAATGAGGTCCAACGGATGGTGATCGCGAAGCACTTGGGGCTGTAGCACTCTCGGCACGAACGCGTTACGCCCGCGTTCGTCGTGCCTGACACCGCGACATGGCCGAACTGTCGGGGGCGGCGCGACTCGGCAAGCGGGAACGCTTGAATCTCGGCACATCGCCGTCACAGGTCTTCCTCTGGTGTCTGACACCACGGCATGTCCCTAGGGGACGTGACGGTTTCCGGGCGGCAGTGCCGTCAGGAACGCCACGCCGACGACGATCCCGAGCACGAGCAGCGCCTCCGCGCGCACGCTCAGCCGCAGGCGCTCGAGCGCGGCCGCAACACGCGCGCGGGAGACCCAGGCGAGCGGCAACGCAACGATGAAGACGATCGACTTCGCCGCGATCGCCCGTCCGTAGCCGGTCGTCCACAGCTGCGACACGGAGGCGAGCTCGGCCAGCGCGCGGCCCACGCCCGTCGCGGCGAGCAGGAGGACGGTCCAGAGCGCGAGCCGTGAGAAGCGGCGCGCGGCCGCACCGACGAACTCCGGCGGCGTGTCGCGCGGCACGACGAACGCAAGCGCGAACAGGCCGCCGAGCCAAAATGCCGCCGACGCGACGTGCAGGAAGTCGATCGGTGCGTCGACCCAGGAGCGGCCCGGATCGAGCGCGTGGCCCGCGATCGTCGGCGCCGGCAGCACGACGAGCGCGAGCACGATGCCGAACGGCGCGGCGGCGCGGTCGGCGATCGCGATCGCCGCAGCGGCTGCGCCCGTCGCCGCGACGGCCGACGCCACGTCGATCGCGAGCCCGAAGCGCGTCTGCGCTCCGCCGTGACTCGCGTGCACGAGCCCGTTGGCCGACACGAACATCGCGGCGAGCGCGACGGCGATCCAGCCCGTGCGGATGTGCGCGTGCGCGACGCGCCGCCAGACGAGCAGGTCGAACAGCGCGAGGCCCGACGCGACGAGCAGGCCCGCGAAGAAGAGCCAGCGGGAGACGACCGCGCCGAGGCCGACCGCGGTCGTCGTCTGCAGCTCCGCGACGGGCGGCGGCCGTCCCGCGCCGACCGCGAACGCCAGCACGCCCTGGACGATGTGCCCGTCGTCGGAGACGGCGCTCCAGCGAACGCTGTAGTCGCCGCGCGCGAGTCCGGGCCGGAGCGGCAGCGTCAGCGTCCGTCCGCGCGCGACCGGCTTCCCCGCGACGACGGAGCCGTCGCCGTTGCGGATCGCCGCGTTGTCGGGCGCGACGCGGACCGTGTCGTCGAACAGAACCAGGACCTGCTCGGGCGGAGCGGCCAGCACGGCGCCGTCGCGCGGGACCGTCCGCAGCTCGTTTGCGTGCGCAAGCGCAGCGGCCGGTGCGGCGAGCGCCACGGCCGCTGCGAGAGCGAGTGGACGGATCATGCGACGGGACCGGGTGATAGCCTCATCTTTCGTGATCTTCCGCCAGTTCGTCGACGACGGGCTCGGCTGCGCGTCGTATCTGATCGGCGACGAGCACGAGGGCACTGCGATCGTCGTCGATCCGGCCTTCGCGATCGAGCAATACCTCGACGAGGCGCGGCGGCAGCACGTGACGATCACGCGCGTGCTCGAGACGCACACGCACGCGGACCACCTCTCGGGTCACGGCCGGCTGGCGCTCGAGCACGGCTGCACCGTGGCGATCCACCCGGCCGCGGAGCCTGCGTTCGCGCACGAGGCGCTCGAGGACGGAGCGACGATCGACGTCGGCGACGTCTCGATCCGCGTCGTCCACACGCCCGGACACCGTCCAGAGCACAGCGCGTTCACCGTCACCGATCGCTCGCGCGGCGACGAGCCGTGGCTCGTCCTCACCGGCGACTCGCTCTTCGTCGGCGACGTCGCGCGCCCCGATCTCGCGGTCGAGGCGCGGACGGGCGCCGAGGGTCTGTTCCATTCGTTGCGCAAGCTCACCGAGCTGCACGACGGCGTCGAGGTGTATCCCGGCCACGTCGCCGGATCGCTCTGCGGCGCGGGGATGAGCACGAAGGCGTCGTCGACGATCGGTTTCGAGCGCAGGTTCAATCCCGCGTTGCGCATCCTCGACGAGGAAACGTTCGCCGACGAGGCGGCGACGTCGCAGCTCCGCCCGCCGAACATGGAGCGGATCGTCGAGCTGAACCGCGGCCCGTTCCTCGGCTCGCCACCGCCGTTCGAGCGGCTGGCCTCGGCGGACGGCGCGATCGTCCTCGACGTCCGCGATCCCGAAGCGTTCGCGCTCGGGCACGCGCACGGCGCAATCAACGTCACCGTCGACGGCACGGTGTTTGCGACGAAGGCCGCGTTCCTGCTCGACGCCGACGAGACGATCGTCGTGCACGCGTCGACGCGCGAGGAGGCGGAGCGAGCGGCCGAAGGTCTCCGCTCGGTCGCGCTGCTCGAGCTCGCAGGCTACGTGCTCGACCCGCCGCAGGACGAGCGACTCGCGCCGATCGAGCTCGACGAGGTCGAGCGCCTCCTCGCGGCTGGCGCGATCGAGGTGCTCGACGTGCGCGAGAAAGACGAGCGCGACGGCGGCTACATCGCAGGGACGCGGCACATCCCGTACCGCCTGCTCCGCGTCTGCGGAGACCGTGTCGGCGAGAAGCCGGTCGTCACGATCTGCAACACCGGAGCACGCGCGGCGATCGCTGCGAGCGTCCTCGCCGCGAACGGCGTCGACGTGCGGCCGGTGCTGCACGGCGGCGTCGAGACGTGGCAGGCACGCGGCGGCCACACGGTCGAGTTTCGCCGCTGCGGGAGCTGAGCCGCACGCACCGATGGCGACCGTGATCGTCGACGCGGAGAACGTCCGGCGCTCCCTGTGGCCGAACCTCTCCCGCGACGAGCTCGTCGCGCGGGCGCGCGCGTGGGCGGCGCGAGAGGGCCACGAGCTGCGTATCGTCTTCGACGGCGCCGCGCAGGAGGAGGCGCCGGACCTCGTCGGCCGCGGCTACGCCGACGACGAGATCGTCCGCCTTGCGGAAGCGCTCGACGGAGAGGTCTGGGTCGTGACCTCGGACCGTGAGCTGCGGGAGCGCCTCGGCGAGAGCACGACGCGGATCGTCGGCGGCGGCTCGTTCGTTCGCACCATCTAGGGAAGAACGCTGCCCGCCCGGGCGTCTGGAAGGAAATGGCGAGCCTCGTCAGCCTGCACGCGGAAGTCGCACGGATCCACCACGCCGAGCTGCTCCGCAACGCCGAGGTCGCACGGCTCGCCGCGGGCGCGCGGCCGAAACGGAGCTCACGCCTCCTGTTCGGCCGCTTCCGCCGGCGTCACGCAGATGCCGGCAGCAGCGCCTCGCCCCTGCGCACGTACGCCGTGGCGCCGACCGAGCGGTAATCCCTTCAGACGACGCGCTGCACGGGATACCCGTGCTCCTCGAGCACCTGGACGACGTGCTCGCGATGTTCGCGGTCGCGCGTCGCCAGCGTCAGCTCCACCTCCGTCTCCGCCACCGAGAGCTGCAGCCCTTCGCGGTGGTGCTCGACCGACACGACGTTCACGCGCTCGACCGCGCAGAGCTGCAGCAGCTTGATCAGCTCGCCGGGCCGGTCGGCTAGGCGCGTGCGCAGCACGAGGTAGCGCCCCGCGACGGTGAGCCCGTGTCGCATGACGGAGATGAGCATCGTCGGGTCGATGTTGCCCCCGGAGAGAACGATGGCGACGGGGCCGTCGCCGCCCGCCTTGCCCGTCAGCAGCGCCGCGACGCCGACCGCGCCCGCGCCCTCGACCACGAGCTTCGTCCGTTCGAGCAGCAGCACGATCGCCTCGCTGATCTCCTCGTCGCCGACGTCGACCATGTCGTCGAGGGCGTCGTCGAGGATGCTCATCGTCAGCTCGCCGGGGTGCTTGACGTAGATCCCGTCCGCGATCGTGAAGCCGGACTTGCCCGCCTGCACGCCGACGATGCGAATCTCCGGACGCTTCGCGCGCAGCGCGGTCGCGATCCCCGCAGCGAGCCCGCCGCCGCCGACGGGAATCAGCACCGTGTCCGCCGACGGGATCTGCTCCGCGAGCTCGAGGCCGATCGTTCCCTGGCCGGCGATCACCGTCGGGTCCTCGAACGGATGCACGAACGTCGCGCCCGACTCCTCGACGTTCGCGAGCGCGGCGGCCATCGCGTCCTCGAACCGCTCGCCGCCGACGACCGTCTCGGCGCCGTAGTTGCGGCAGGCCTCGACCTTCGACATCGGCGCGTCCTGCGGCACGTAGATGCGCGCCTGGATCCCCGCCTGCCGCGCCGCCCACGCGACCGCCTGGCCGTGGTTGCCCGCGCTCGCCGCGACGACGCCGGCGTCACGCTCGTCGCCGGTCAGCGTCGCAACGCGGTTGACGGCGCCGCGCACCTTGAACGCGCCGGTTCGCTGGAGGTTCTCGGCCTTCAGCCAGACCTCGCGCCCGGAGAGGCGCGACAGCGTCTCCGATCCGTAGACCGGCGTCTCGCGCGCGATGCCGCGGATGCGGTCGCGCGCGATCTCGATGTCACGAAGCGTCGGTGCCGTTCGTAGCGCCAATCCTGAACACCTTCTCCATGATCTCCCGCACCGCCGTCAAGGGGTCGAGCTCGCGGCGCTGCACCTCGTCGAGCAGCCGCCGCAGCTCCGGATCGTCGGCGACGGCATTCTGCAGGTGCCGCTTCGCTCGTGACGACGCGACGGCGAACACCTCGCCTGCGAGGTTGCGCCGGCGCCGCGCGTCGAGCTCGCCGTGGCTCTCGAGGAACCCGCGATGCGCCTCGATCTTCTCCCAGAGCGTGCCGACGTTCTCGCCGCGCATCGCCTCGGTGAGGACGATCGGCGGCTTCCACTCGCGTTCCGTGTCGAGGGAGAGGATCGACCGCACCTCGTTCAGCATCGTCTTCGCCGCCGGATGGTCGGACTTGTTGATCGCGATCACGTCGGGGATCTCCATGATCCCGGCCTTCAGCGCCTGCACCGAGTCGCCCGAGCCCGGCATCAGCACGAGCAGCACCGTGTCGGCGATGCCGACCACCTCCACCTCGCTCTGCCCGGCGCCGACCGTCTCGAGGAAGAGGAGGTCCTTGCCCGCGGCGTCGAGCACGAGCATCGCCTGCAGCGTCGCCTCCGCGACACCGCCGAGGTGGCCGCGCGTCCCCATCGAGCGGATGAAGACGCCGGGATCGAGGAAGTGGTCGCTCAGCCGGATCCGGTCGCCGAGCAGCGCGCCGCGCGAGAACGGGCTCGACGGGTCGACCGAGATGACACCGACGGAGTGCTCGCCCCCGCGCACGTGACGCACGAGCGCCGAGATCAGCGACGACTTGCCGACGCCCGGCGGGCCGGTGATGCCGACCGCGTACGCGCGACCCGTGTCGGGATAGATGTCCCGGACGAGGTCGTACGAGAGCGGGTCGCCGTTCTCGACGAGCGTGATCGCCCGCGCGAGCGCCCGCTTGTCACCCGACCGCACGCCGGCGGTGAGCGTCTCGCGCGTCCACTCCGTGCGCCCGGCCACGCACGAATGCTACGGCGCGACGGCCTCCAGCACCGGTTCCTCGCTGCGCTGCCCTATGCGCGGCGCGAGCACGAGCCCGATCGCGCCGGCGACGACGAACATGAAGGCCGCGATCCCGAACACCCAGCGGCCGCCCAGCGCGGTCGTCACCGGCCCTGCGCCGGCCATGCTGACGCCGAGCACCGCGTAGGTCGCGCTCATCGCGATCGTGAACGCGCGGCCGCGCAGGCGGTCCCCGACGCCGCGCTGGATGATCAGGACGTTGTAGAGCGACGCGGCGCCGTTCCCGGCGCCCGCGAGGACGATCGGGCACGCCGCGACCCAGACGTTCGGCGAGACGGCCGCGCCGCCGTAGCCGACCGCCATCAGGAGGATCGCAGGGCCGTAGAGCCAGGCGATCGGCCGGCGCGTCGCGAGCACGCCGCCGACCCAGCTTCCGATCGCGAGCCCCAGCCCGCCCGCGCCGAACAGGAGGCCGAAACCGAAGTCGCCGGCGTTGAACGAGTCCTTCGCGAGCACGACCTCGCCGACGTCGACGCACGCACTGCCGACCATCACGACGCTCCAGGACAGGATCACCGTTCGCAGCGCAGGAGAGCGGCGCGCGACGGCGAGGCCTTCCTTGATGTCGGAGAAATGCCCGCTCCCGGGCTCCTGCTCGGACTGCAGCAGCCGCGCGGGAATCCGTCCGATCACGAGCGCCGAGTACACGAACGACGCCGCGTTGATCCAGTACGCGGGATGCGTTCCCGAAGCGGCGACGATCGCGCCGCCGACGAGCGGCCCCGCGGCCCACGCCACGTTCTCCACCGTTTGGAAGAGCGCGTTCCCGTGCTCGAGGTCTTCGTCGTCGAGCAGGTTCGGCAGGCCTGCGTGGACCGCCGGGCGGAAGACGGCGTTGCCCAAGCCGGTCAAACCCGCGAGCACGACGATCCACAACGACGCGTCCACGAACGGCAGCGCGACGAAGACCGCGGCGCGGAGCAGGTCGGAGGCGATCATCAGCGTCCGCCGCGAGCGCCGGTCGATCTGCGGCCCGATCACGAGCCCGACGAGCACGGTCGGCAGGAAGAGCGCGATCAGGAGGGCGCTCACCCAGCCGCCGGAGTGCGTCCGGTCGTAGATCTCGACCGTCAGGGCGATCGTCGCCAGCCACGTGCCGAGCAGGGAGCCGAGCGTGGCGAAAAAGAGCAGGCGGAAGCTCGAGTTGCGACGGAGGAGCGCGGTCGGGCCCACGGAGCCGCCCGAGCCTAACACTGTCGCGCGATTATTTAGGAACCGTCGCAGTGACTCGTGCGAGCGCGTCCGCGAAGAACATGTTCTCGTCGGACGTACCGATGGTGACGCGGATCGCGGTTTCCGAGCCGAAGCCGCCGAGCGGCCGGACGATGACGCCTTCCCGCAGCAGCGCGTCGAAGAGGACGCGCGCGTCGCGGCCGGTCTCGGCGTAGACGAAGTTCGCGACCGGCCGCGCGACCTCGAAGCCCGCCTGCTCGAGGATCCCGACGACGCGGCCGCGCTCGCGTGTGCACTGCTTACGCCGCCGTTCGAGCTCGGCGTCGTCGCCGAGGCTCGCGAGCGCCGCGACCTGCGCGGCCGAGGTCACGTCGAACGCACGCCGGACTTTGCCGACCGCCGTGACGACGTCCGGCGCGGCGATCCCGTAACCGACGCGGAGGCCTGCGAGGCCGTAGATCTTCGAGAACGTCCGCAGCACGATCACCCGCCGGCCGGCCTTGAAGTAGTCCCCGACGCCGTCGGGGTAGTCGGGATCGTCGATGTACTCGAAGTACGCCTGGTCGAGCACGGTCAGGACGTGCTCGGGAACGCGGGCGAAGTAGTCGTCCAGCTCGGCGCGCGTGTTCGTCGTGCCGGTCGGGTTGTTGGGATGACAGATGTAGACGAGCTTCGTGCGCTCGGTGATCGCGGCGAGCAGCGCTTCGAGGTCGTACCGGTGCTCCCTGAGCGGCACGTGCACCGGCGCCGCGCCGACCTTCAAGGCGTCGATCACGTAGCTCGGGAACGACGGCCAGCCGCAGACGATCTCGTCGCCGGGCTCGAGCGCCGCCTGTGAGAGGCAGTCGATGACGCCGTCCGCGCCGGCGCCGACCGCGACCTGCTCGAACGCGACGCCGTGCACGTCCGCGAGCGCGCTCCTGAGCGCGAACGCGCCGCCGTCGGGATAGCGATTCAGCTCGGGCTGCTGACGCTCGAGCGCCGCGAGCGCAGCCGGAAAGGGGCCGAACGGCCCCTCGTTCGACGCGAGCTTCACGACCCGCTCGAGCCCGAGCTCGCGCTGCACCTCTTCGATCGGCTTCCCGGGCTCGTACGGGACGAGGTCGGCGATCGAGCCCCGGAAGAAGGGAGCTGCCGAGCTCACACCTCGGGCGGCGGCGGGGTCTTCTTCCGCTTCAGCATCAGGAAACCGCCGATCGCGGCGAGCGCCGCGGCGATCGCCGACTTGTTCGGCCGTTTCGTCTCGGTGTCGATCGTCGGCACCGCCGACTTCGCCTTCCGCTTCGCCAGCCGTTTGCCGACCTTCCAGACCGCCCAGCCCATGACGGCGTTGCGCCTGTTGAGGATCCCCATTCCGCCTCCTTTTCAGTGGAGGCTATCGCTCCGCCGATGCAGTTGCGGCCCCGGGGAGGGGCCGCAACGGGAGAGAGTTGCCGGAGCCGCCCGGAAGGAGCGGCTCCGGCGGGGACGAGGGCACGTCCGCTAGTTGAGATGCCGGGGGCCGAACTTTCTTGCGGTCAGTCGCCGCCGGCGTCGGCGCCGTCTGTGGCGCCGGTGTCCCCGACGACGCCCAGATCGCCGGTCTCGGCGCTCAGGACGGCCTCGGTCGTCACGTTCGGCCCGGACTTGCCGTCCTCGTGCGACTCGGCGGTGCGCTCAGGAGCGGACGCCGCCTGCTCTTCGACCGTCCCGTCGTGCTCCGGCGACTGCTCCCGCTCTGCCTCCGACCGCTCCGAGACGCGGTTCGTGACCGGAGCGGCGAATTGCGGCGCCGCGGCGGCCCGTCTCGCGATCGGATGCGCCGCCGGCCGGTCGACGGCCGCCGGTGCCGGATCGGCCTTCGTGGGACCGCCGTCGTGGCGCGAGACGGCCATCGTGCTGCCGGCGACGAGGCTCGCGCCGACCGTCGTGGCGGCCACCTTCGCTACGACAGGCCACGAGATCAGGCGGCCGAACGAGGGCACGAGCGTCTGCGCCGGACGCAGCGCGGAACGAAGCGCCGCGCGGGCGCGGACGAGCAGCGACTCGACCGCCGGAATCGAGACGCCGAGCGCCACGGCGAGCTCGTCGTAGGACAAGCCACCGAGCTCCCGGAGGAGGAGCGCCTGGCGCTGCCGCTCCGGCAGAGACGTGATCGCCGCGAGCACGGCGCGAAGGTCGAAGCGGCGGATCGCGTCCTCGAGCGGATCCTGCAGGGCCGGTGCCGGAGCCGCCGTGACGGTGACGGGCGCACGCATGCGCGCGTGAACTCGCGCGCGGCACTCGTTGCGCGCAATCGTCGCCAGCCATGCGGCCGGCTCGCGCGGCTCCGCGCCTCCGAGCAGCGCGCGATAGGCGGAGAGAAACGTCTGCTGCGACGCGTCTTCCGCCTCTGTGCCGTCGCGGAGGAGCAGGCGGCAGAGACCGCGGACCATCCGCGCATGCCGCTCGTACAACTCCTGCAGGCGAACGCCGGCCGCGCTTGCGTCGGCGCGGCCGGCTGCAGGTTTCGGAAGCGGAAGCGGACTAGTCGCTGTCGTCGCCTCCGCCTTCGTCCTCGTTCTCCTCGTCCTCGATCGACACGAGCGTCAGCGTCGTTCCCTGGACGGACGCTTCGAGCTCGACTTCGTCGCCGACGGCGGCGTTCACCGTCATGCCGGTCGGAATCGTGACCGTGACCGTCATTCCGCCCTCGGTCTTCACCTGGAGCGAGGACGCGCTGACGGCGACCACCGTTCCTTCGACCTCGACGGTCGACTGCTCGCCCTTCTCCTCCGTGCTCTCCTCGTCGAGGTCACCGTCGTCGTCGATGTCGACCTCGGTCTCGACGTCGTCACCGACCTGCGGGCCGTTGTCTCGCGCCGAGGCGAGTGCGCGGGCTGCGGTGTGCAGGCGCACGACGATCATGCTCTTGCCCGCGGAAAGCAGGAAGCGCGTGCTCGTGCGCGCCGCGACGACACCGTGGATCCGCGCGTGGTGCGCGCGGCCGCGAACGACGAGACGCGAGGTCGTGTAGGTGCCGTCGGCGCGCCTCGCCGCCGTCGCCGTGACCTTGGCGCCGACGCGGACGGACTTGCGAACGTGCAGCGTGTGGACGCCGCCGCGGGTCGAGGCGACGGCGATCGTTCCGCGTGCGTGGCTCTTCGCCACGACCACGCCTTTGAAGGTGGCGGCGCCGGCCCACGTGGGATACGCGGCCGCGACTCCCGCCACGAGCGCTGCGATCACAACTCGTCTCATGAACCACTCCTTTCGGCGTTGGGAATTCCCTACCCAAGGAGAGAGTCCCTCGAACAGAAAAACCAGCGGTTCGCTCTACGCCTTGGCGGCTGCGCGGCGTTTCGGCGGCAGGTGAATCGGCCGTCCGAGCGCCACAAGCCCAGCTTCCTTGATCGCCTCGGAGAGGGTCGGGTGCGCCGCCATCCCGTCGGCGACCGTCTCGACGGTCGATTCCGCATCGAGCGCCACGACCCCGGCCTCGATCAGGTCGGTGACGTGCGGGCCGACCATGACGATGCCGAGCAGCTCGCCGTAGCGCGTCTCGTGGATCGACTTCACCCAGCCGACCGTCTCGTTCTGCATCACGGCGCGCGCGTTCGCGACCCACGGAAAGACGCCGACCGCGACGTCGTCGCCGTGCTGCTCGCGCGCTTCGCTCTCGGTGAGGCCGACGCCCGCGATCTCCGGATCGGTGTAGATCGGGCGCGGGACACCCTTGTTGTCGACCACCGCTTCGTGACCGCACGCGTTCTCCGCTGCCACCTCGCCCTCTCGGAACGCCGTGTGCGCGAGCTGCCAGTAGCCGGCGCAGTCGCCGATCGCGTAGATGTGCGGGACGGTCGTGCGCCGGTGCTCGTCGGCGGCGATGCCCTTGCGCTTGTCGAGCTCGACGCCGATCTGCTCGAGCCCCAGCCCTTCGACGAGCGGCCCGCGACCGACCGACACGAGCATCAGGTCGGCCTGCACGGTCTCTCCTTCACCGAAGTGCACGGTCAGCTGCGAGCCGTCGTCCTCGACCTTCTTGCATTGCTTGCCGAGGTGCAGCGTGATGCCGCGCTTGCCGAACTGCTTCGCGAGCTCCTTCGCAGCGTCAGCATCCTCTTGCGGGATGAGCGTGTCGAGCATCTCGATGATCGTCACGTCGCTTCCGAACCGCTTCATGATCGACGCGAACTCGCAGCCGATGATGCCGCCGCCGAGCACGACGAGCCGCTTCGGCACCTCCGTCTGCGCGAGGAGTCCCGTCGAGTCGACGCAACGCGGGCTGTCGAGGCCGTCGATCGGCGGCCGCAACGGGAACGAGCCCGTCGCGACGATCGCGGACTTGAACGTGACGTCCTCGCCGCCGTCGACCGCGAGCGTATGCGCGTCCTTGAACGTTCCCTTGCCCTTGACCCATTCGACGCCGTTCGCCTTCAGGAGCGAGGCGACGCCCTGCGTCATCTGCTTGACGACGCCGGCCTTCCACTCGTTCGCCTGGGCGAAGTCGAGCTGCGGCTCGCCGACGGCGACGCCGAGCTTCGCGAACGTCTCCTCCGCTTCCTTGAGCGCGAACGCGGTCTGCACCCATGCTTTCGTCGGGATGCAGCCGACGCGGAGGCACGTGCCGCCGAGCTCGCTCTCCTTCTCGATGCACGCGACCGTCGCGCCGAGCTGCGCCGCGCGGATCGCAGCGGTATAGCCGCCCGGGCCTCCGCCGAGCACTGCGACGTCGACGTCCACGCTCACGATGCTAGTCGAGCGACCATCGTCCACGAGCCGTCTGACTCGCCGACCTTCCGGAAGCCGTGCCGCTCGTACAAGCGCAGCGCGGGGTTGTCCGGCTCGACGCTGAGCGAGATCTGCTGGAAGCCGTCCTTGCGCGCCTGGTCGAGGAGCGCTCGCAGCAACTCGTCGCCGTAGCCGCGGCCGCGCCGCGACGGCACGACCGCGATCGCGAGCTCGGGCGTTTGCTCGTCGACGAACCCGTAGCCCGGCTCGTTCGCCTTGAACAGCCGGTACCACGCGGCGCCGACGCTGCCCGTCTCGTCGTACGCGATGACGGCCGCGTCGCCGGGACGCCCGAAGTTGACGACGTAGCGCTGCACCGACCCCTCCATCGGGTCCTGCGGCGCCCGCTCGCGCCAGTAGTACGCGTGATGCAGCATGTCGCGCAGGAAGCGCGCGTCGCGGCGGTCGCCTGGCCGGGTCACTAGTCGACGAGATCCTGCGCGAGCTGGACGCGGTTGCCGTCCGGGTCGTAGACGTCGAGCAGCCGAACGTGCCCGTGCAGCTCGAGCACGGTTCCGACCTCGACGCCCGCGGCACGCAGGCGCTCGGCCTCCGCCTTCACGTCCTCGACGTCGACGTGCGCGACGCCGCCGTCCTCCGGCTCGCCCTCGGCGAGCGCGATCTCCATCACGCCGTGCTGCAGCCGCGCCCAGCGCTCCTGCCAGTCGACGTACATCTCCTCGAAGCCGAGCTGGTCGCGGTAGAAGGAGCGAGCCGCGTCGAGGTTGCGGACCCGGTACCAGACGGTCACAGCGCTAAGGCCGGCTGCTCGACGAAGTCTTTGAGCGTGCGCAGGAAGTCGGCGCCGACAGCACCGTCGATGGCGCGGTGGTCGCACGTGAGCGTCATCGTCATCGTCGGCCGCGCGGTGACCTCGCCGTCGCGAACGACGACGCGGTCCTCGGTCGCGCCGACGGCGAGGATCGCCACTTGCGGGGGGTTGAGCACGGCGACGAACTGCTCGACGCCGAACATGCCGAGGTTCGAGATCGTGAACGTGCCGCCTTCGAGGTCCTCCTGCTTCAGCTTGTTGTCACGCGCACGCTGCACGACCTCCCCGCGCGTCGCGGCGATCTCGGCGATCGAGAGCTGCTCGGCGCTGCGGATCACGGGTACGACGAGTCCCTGCGGTGCCGCGACCGCGATGCCGACGTTTGCGGTCGGGTGCACGTGGATCTCGCCGTCGACGTAATGCGCGTTGACGTCGCGGTGGTGCATGAGCGCGGCCGCGGTGACGCGCGTGAGTAGGTCGGTGACGGTCGGGCGCTCGTCCGGGTGGCGCTCGCGCAGCCGCTCGACGAGCGCGAGGGCCTGGGTCATGTCGGCCGAGACGACGAGCTGGAAGACCGGCGCCTCCCACGCCTGCGTCAGCCGGCGCGCGATCGTCTTGCGGACCTTCGTCAGCTGTCTGACCTCGACCTGTCCCGAGTCCTGGACACCGGACACGGCCGGTCCGGCCGCCTGCGCCCGCTCGACGTCCTCGGCGACGATCCGCCCGTCGGGCCCCGTCCCGTCGATCTGGCCCAGTTCGACGCCGCGCTCCTTCGCCATCCGCCGCGCGAGCGGCGACGCCTTGACGCGGCCGCCCTCCCTCGTCCGGCCACGTCCGGAGTCCTGGACGCCGGACACGGCCGGTTCGGAGGGTTCGGGCTCGCGCGCGGGCCGTTTCGCCTTCGGCGCCGCGCCGTCGCCGTCGCCCGAGGGCAGCTCGACCTGCTCGCCCTGCTCGCCGATGACGGCGATCGTCTTGCCGACCTCGACCTCGCCCTCGGACACCGCGATCTTCAGGAGGACACCCGACGCGTCGGCCTCGACCTCCTGCGTCACCTTGTCCGTGTCGAGCTCGTAGAGCGGCTCGCCCTTCTCGACGGCCTCGCCTTCCGACTTCAGCCACTTGACGATCGTTCCCGACTCCATGCCCTGCCCGAGCCGGGGAAGCTTGACCTCAGTTGCCATTGCGTCCGACGGTGCGCATGACCGCCGCCAGCACGTCGTCCGCGTGCGGCACGCACCACTCCTCCATCACGGGCGCGAAGGGGAGCGGCGTGAACTTCGCGCCGACGCGCTCGATCGGCGCGTCGAGCCAGTCGAACGCGCCGTACTGCACGACCGCCGCGACCTCCGCGCCGAATCCCATCCGCGTCACCGCCTCGTGCGCGACGACGCAGCGGTTCGTCTTCTTGACGGACGCGATCAGCGCCTCCTCGTCGAGCGGTTGCAGCGTGCGCGGGTCGACGACCTCGACCGAGACGCCGTCCTGCTCCGCCTGCTTCGCCGCGCCCATCGCCTCGTGCACGAGCCGTCCGGTCGCGATCACCGTCACGTCCTCGCCCTCGCGGTGGACGCGGGCCTTGCCGAGCGGGATCGGCTCGAGCTCGTCCGGCACCTCCGACTTGATCCCGTACAGCGTGCGGTGCTCGAAGAAGATCACGGGGTTGTCGTCGTAGATCGCCGACCACAGCAGACCGCGCACGTCCTCCGGCGTCGACGCGAACACGACCTTCAGGCCGGGGATGTGGACGAACCACGCCTCGAGCTGCTGCGCATGTTGCGCGCCGGGACTCCAGCCCGCGCCGCCCTGCGTGCGCACCGTCAGCGGCACCTTCACCTGGCCGCCGGACATGTAGCGGTGCTTCGCAGCCTGGTTGATGATCTGCTCGGTCGCGAGCGTCAGGAAGTCCTCGTACATCACCTCGACGACCGGGCGCATGCCCTGCATGGCGGCGCCGATGCCGGCGCCGACGAGCGCCATCTCGGAGATCGGCGTGTTGCGCACCCGCTCGGGACCGAACTCGTCGAGCATCCCCTGCGTGACGCCCATCGAGCCGCCCATCTCGGCGATGTCCTCGCCCATGATGAAGACGCTGTCGTCGTCGCGCATCGCGCGCGAGAGCGCGTCGCGCACCGCTTCACGGTAGGAGAGCTCAGGCATAGACGTTCTTCAGTGCGTCTTCCGGCTTGGGGTCGGTGCCGTTCTTGGCGAACTCCACCGACTGCTCGACGACCTCCGTCACCTCGGCGTCGAGCCGCTCCCAGTCGCCGTCGGGGACGTCGAGCCGCTCGCGCAGCTTGTCGATCGGATCCTGCGTCGCGCGCGTCTCGCGGAACTCGTCCTTGTCGCGGTAGACCTGCGGGTCGCCGACGTAGTGGCCGGTGAGGCGGTACGTGTTCGCGAGGAGGAAGACGGGACCGTCGCCCGAGCGTGCGTGCTCGAGCGCCTCGCGCGCCGCCCGCCAGACCTCCTCGACCTCCTGGCCGTCGACCGTGATCGAGTGCATGCCGAACGCCTCCGCGCGCTGCGTGAGATCCTCGATCGGCAGGTGCTGCGACGCCGGAGTCGACTCGGCCCAGTGGTTGTTCTCGCAGACGAACACCGCGGGGACGCGCCACAGCTGTGCGAGGTTCAGCGACTCGTGGAACGTGCCGATGTTCGTCGCGCCGTCGCCGAAGAAGGCGACCGCGACACGCGGCTCACCCCGCAGCTGGAACGCGAGTGCGGCGCCGGTGATCGCCGGCAGTCCGCCGCCGACGACGGCGTTCGCGCCGAGGTTGCCGCGCTCGATGTCGTAGAGGTGCATCGAGCCGCCGTAGCCGTGCGAGCAGCCTTCGACCTTGCCGTACAACTCCGCCATCAGCGCGTTCGGATTCGTGCCGCGCGCGAGCGTGTGTCCGTGCGCGCGGTGCGTGGACGCGAAGACGTCGCCGTCCTCCATCGCGCGGCAGACGCCGACGCAGACACCTTCCTGGCCGATCGCGACGTGCAGGAAGCCGGGCAGCTCGCCCGCGCGAAAGCGCTCCTCGACCTTCTCCTCGAAGCGGCGGATGAGCAGCATGTCGTGCAGGAACTCGAGTAGCTGCTCGCGGGTGAGCTCGGCCGTGTTGGCAGCCCTGGCCACGCCGTGAGTTTACGTATCCTCCCTCGCAGTGAGCTTCGTCTCACAATGGAATGCGCTCGAGCGCGAGCTGCCGGAGAAGTGGTCCGAACTGCGGCTCGCCGTCGCGATCGACGACGCCGGAGACTGCGATCGCGCGGTGGCGCTGCTCGGCTTCGCGAACCCACTGCGGCGCGGCAACACGATTCGCCTCTTCGCGTCGCGCCGCGCCGGCGCCGGCCCGGAAGCCGTGCACCGGCTGCTCGCGCGGCTCGATCGCGAGCGGATCCGCGGCAGGCTCGAGCTCGTCGGCGCGGACGAGCCTGAGGCTCGGCAGGAGCAGCCTCGCGCGTCGCTTGCCGAGGCGTGGGACGCGGCCGTCGCGCAGCTGCCGCCCGACTGGAGCGACGTCTTCGCGCAGCTCGCACTCACCTCGACCGACCTGCTCGACCGCACAGCACTGCTCGTCTCGCCGCTGAATCCGGACCGGCCCGGCCGCGAGCCCGTCCTCCGCTTCCGCGTCGCACGCCGCTTCGGCTACGGCGTCGCGCCGACGATGGCGCGCCGCGCGCTCGAGCGGCTGGATGAGGAAGGCATTCCCGGCGCGTTGCGGATCCTGCGCGTCCTCTCCGACACGCACAACGTCGCCACGCAGGGTCCCGTCTGGCGCGTCGGCGGGCGCGCGGTCTGATGGGCGACCCCGTCAGCTGGATGATGATCGAGGCAGGCTGGACGGTCGTCGACAGCGCGGGCGACGACGTCGGCCGCGTCGACGAGGTCGTCGGCGACGCGAACGTGGACATCTTCAACGGCCTGAAGATCCTCACCGGCACGCTCGGCGCGGCGAAGTACGTGCCGTCAGAGCAGGTCGGCGAGATCCTCGAGGGAAGCGTGCACCTGCAGCTCACGAAGGATGACGTCGACCGACTCGGCGACTACGACGAGCCGCCGTCGTCGGAGCAGTTCCTAGCCACTTAGCAGCGCGCCGAGCTCGCGCGCGAGCGACTTCGCGCGCTGCACATCCTCCGCGATCACGAGGCACGTGTCGTCGCCGGCGAGCGTGCCGACGATGCGCGGGTGCTCGAGCCGGTCGAGCGCGCGCGCGATCGCCGGTGCCGAGCCGAGCTCCGACTGCAGCACGACGATGTTGCCCGCGGCGGCCGCGCGCCGGCCGAACTGACCGAGGATCGCGGCGAGCGCCGCGCGCGGATCGCGCCGCGACGCGAACTGCGGAGTGACGTAGCGCGGCCGCCCGAGCGCGTCGCGCGTCTTCTCGAGGCCGAGGTCGCGGATGTCGCGGGACGCCGTCGCCTGCGTGACGGTGCAGCCCGCCGCGGCGAGCGCGCCGATCAGCTCGGCCTGCGAGCCGATCCGCTTGCGCGTCACGAGGCTCGCGACGAGCCGCTGGCGCTCGACCTTCCCCAGCTCGCGCGGTTCCTGCATGGAACGAGGATACGCATCCACGTTTTGGTCCGGCAGGGCGCGGCAATCAGGAACTCGTGCTGCGAAAGCCGATGTGGACGGGCTCTAAGCGGTGACCGCGGTCGGCGAAAAGCTCGGCCGCGCCCGCATTGCGCCCTCGGCGCCGCAGCTCGGCAAGCGACCGAAACCGGGCGGCGGGCCGAGTCCCGTTCTCGTACTCGCGGCCGGGTTCGCGCTCGGCGTCGTGCTCGCGAAGTGGATCGACTGGAGGGGTCATGCTCACCCGCGCGGCTGAGCGCGTCGCCTCCCACGCGAAGAGCCTCGTGCGCCTCGAGCTCGAGCTCGCCGGTCTCGAGCTGAAGCGAAAGCTCGCCGCCGTCGGGACCGGCGTCGCTTTGCTCGTCGCCGGCGCGGCGCTCGGCCTGTTCGGGCTCGCGTTCGCGCTCGCGACGGTCGCGGCGGCGCTCGCGACGTTCCTCCCCACGTGGCTCGGCCTGCTGATCGTCGCGGGTGGATTGCTCCTGCTAGCGCCCGTGCTCCTGCTCCTCGGACTCCGGTCGGTGCGCAAGGGAACGCCGCCCATTCCCGAGCAGGCGCTCGTCGAGGCGCGGCTGACCTCGGAGGCATTGAAGAATGGCCACCGGTAACAGCGCCCCGGCGGAGCAGCTCCGCCGCGAGATCGACTACGAGCGCGAGCAGCTCGCCGACGCGCTCGACTCGTTGCGTACCGAGATGGACGTCACGCCGAAGCTGCGTGCGCGCCTGCCGCTCTTCGCCGGAATCGCGGCTGGCGCGGGCTTCGTCCTCGCCGGCGGCGTCGGCGCGACGATGCGGCTCCTCTTCCGCCGCAGCCGCGAGGGAACGGAGAAGGCGCGGGTTGGCCGCTTCACCGTCGTCCGGCGCGACTGAAGAACGCGCGTCGTTCGGCACGCGCCCGAGCGGACCGCAGCGTCTCCGCTTCGGCGAGTGGAAGCGCGCCGTCGTCGCGGCCGGTAAGGCGTTCCTCGCCGACGACTGCATGGGTCTGGCGCAGCAGGTCGCGTACAGCTCGCTCCTCGCGTTCTTCCCCGCGGTCGCGTTCCTGCTCGGTCTCTTCGGCATGGTGCACCTGTACGACGACGTCCAGAACCTGCTCGGTGCGGTCGCGCCGGGCGGCGTGATCACGTTCATCCAGGGACTGCAGAGCGACACGAAGGGCGCGACGTCGGTCGTCGCGTTCCTCGTCGGCCTCGTCGGCGCCGCGTGGGCGGCGAGCGGAGCGATGGGCTCCGTCGTGAAGGCCGTCAACCGCGCGTACGACCGGGTCGAGACGCGGCCGTTCTGGAAGGTGAAGTTGATCTCGCTGCTGCTCGTCGCGCTGACCGCGCTGACGGCGGCCGCGACCGTGATCCTGATCGTGTTCGGCGCGCCGCTCGGCGCGGCGATCTCCCGCAAGGCGCACCTCGGCGGCGTCTGGGACGTCTCGTGGGCGATCGCGCGGTGGCCCGTGACGTTCGCCGCGCTGCTCCTCTTCTTCGCGCTCGTCTACTACCTGGCGCCCAACGTCGACGTCCGCAACTGGAAGTGGATTACTCCCGGCTCGTTCGTCGGCGCACTGCTCTGGCTGATCCTCTCGGCGCTCTTCGCGCTCTACGCGACGTTCGCGGGCTCGTATTCGAAGACGTACGGCTCGCTCGCCGCGGGCGTCATCCTGCTGCTCTGGCTGAACTACACGGCGTGGGCGATCCTCTTCGGCGCGGAGCTGAACTCCGAGCTCGACCGGCAGGCCGACATCCGCGCCGCCGGCGGCCCGCACGCGGGGCTCGTCAAGCCGGCGCGCCGCGCGGGCTGAGCGTTACCGCTTCTTCTTCTTCTTCTTCGGCTTGGGCTTGGGCTTCTTCGCCGGCGGCTTCTTCGCCGTCGTCGGCGTGCCGACCGTGAACGAGCCCTTCATCGAGGTCGGATGGAAGTCGCAGAAGAACGTGTACGTGCCGAGCGCGAGCGTCACCGTCTCGTCGAAGGTCCCCTGCCCTTCCTGCCCGAGCATCCGGTCGACGCCTGGGCCCTTCAGGTGGAAGTCATGCTCGTCGGCCTCGTCGACGACGTGCAGGCCGTAGCTGCCGGGAGCGAGATGTGCGACCGCCGCGCCGGTGCCGTCCTTCAGCGTGATCGAGAACGCGGGGCCGACGTGGCCCTGCAGTGTCGGCATGTCGGCTGCAGCGGCGCCGGCGAGCGCGGCCGCGACGGCCAGCAGGAAGATCCCGACGCGAAGCATCTCTGCAACCTACGTGTCAGGGGGGACGAGCGGATTCCAGCGAACGAGCCCTCGTTCGAGTGATTTCGCCTCTCGCCCGCGCCCTCTCCCGCAAACGGGGGAGGCTCGGCCGTGTTCCTCGACCTACGGTGCGCCCGTTTTCTGCGGCGGTGCTCCCCTCGGGGAGCGAGGAGGTTCTTCGTTTGAGCGGCAGGGGTCAGGCGTCTCCCGAGACGGTTCTGAGGCGACGGCAGCCAGGTCTGCGCGCGGCGCTCGCGGCGTTGCTCCTCCTGGCGGCGCTCGCGCTGACCGCGGCCGGGCCGGCGGCTGCCGGCGGAGGACACGGCGGTTCGGCACTCGTGCCGTCACCGCTCCTCAACGCTGCGCGCGCCAATCCGGACCGAGTCTTCGAGGTGATCGTCCAGAGCCGCGGCAAGGGCAGCGGCGCGGCGGCCGGCGCCGTCGGGCAGGCGATCGCGCACGTGCGCGGGAAGGCGTCCGGCCTCAAGCGCGCGTTTGCGACGATCCCCGCCGTCTCGGCCGAGCTGACGGGGGCACAGCTCCTCGACCTCGCCGAGAGCGACGACGTGCTGGCGATTACCGGCGACGACACGCTCGTCGCTGCAGGCGACAGCACGTCGACGTGCACCACCTGCCCGTTCGAAGGGATCTACTGGCCGTTCCTCGCGGGTGTGACGTCCTTCTGGCAGGCCTCCGGCAAGAAAGCCGCGCCCGCGCCGCAGGCGCCGGCGATCGCGGTCGTCGACTCCGGAATCGAAGCGGCGAACGTCTTCTTCGGCGGACGCGTCGTCCAGCAGGTGCCGCTCGTCTCGGACGGAGCGAACTCCCCCGGCGACGGCTACGGCCACGGTACGTTCGTCGCGGGCATCGCCGCGGGTACGGTCGGCACCTGGGGCGGCGCCTCCCCCACGTCGAAGATCGTCTCGCTCGACGTCGTCAACGACGCGGGCGAGGCCACGACGAGCGACGTCATCGCCGCCGTCGACTGGATCTATGCGAACAAGGGCGCCTACGGAATTCGCGTCGCGACCTTCGCCCTCACCGGAACGCAGCCGACGACGTTCATGTACGACCCGCTCGACAAGGCGGTCGAGAAGCTCTGGCTCAGCGGCGTCGTCGTCGTGGCGTCGGCCGGGAACTACGGGACGGTGGATTCGCCGAGCGGCGTGCTGTTCGCGCCGGCGAACGACCCGTTCGTGATCACGGCCGGCGCGACGGACATGAACGACACGCTCGACCCGGTAGACGACTTCGTTGCGCCGTGGTCCGCCTACGGCTACACGCCCGACGGGTTCGCGAAGCCGGAGCTGAGCGCCCCCGGCCGGTACATGATCGGCACAGTCCCGACGAGCGCGGTCATGCCGCTGCTCCGGCCGGACCGGCTGGTCGCGGCCGGCTGGATGTGGATGTCCGGAACGTCGTTCTCGGCCCCGGTCATCGCCGGCGCCGCCGCGGACGTGCTCGCCCTCCATCCGATGTGGTCGCCCGACCAGGTCAAGGGCGCCCTGATGCTGACCGCGAAGCCGCTCGCCGGCGGACCGGCATGGAGCGGCGGCGTCGGGCAGGTGCAGGCCGCAGCGGCCGCGGCCGTGAGCGACCCGCCGAACCCCAACCTCGCCTTGAACCGGTTCCTCGTCCCCGACCCGAGCGGCGGTCCGACTCCGGTCTTCGACGCCGCGGGCTGGTCGGCGACGGCCGCAACGGATCCCGCCTGGGCGACCGCGAGCTGGACGACCGCGAGCTGGACGACCGCAAGCTGGACGACCGCCTCCTGGACGACCGCCAGCTGGACGACCGCCTCCTGGACGACCGCCAGCTGGACGACGGCGTCGTGGACGACGGGAGCCCAGCCCGCCGACGTGCAGCTCAACCTCTCGTGGCTGCCGTAGCGCGAGTCCCCGCGGCCGCGCGGATCTACCTCGCGACGGTCGTCGCGGCAGCCGCGGCGACGCTCCTCCCGCTGCTCCCCCGCCTGTCCACCGACTCGTACGACCTGCTCGTGTTCGGCTTCCTCACCGCGGGTGCGGCGCTCGGATCGTTCCTGATCGTCTCGACCGAGCCCAACCACGGGTTCAACACGGCGCTGCTGTTCATCACCGCCGCGGCCCTGCTGCTACCGGCCGAGCTCGTCGCGCTGATCGCGATCCTGCACGTCGCCCCGGAGATCGTGCGCCGAGGCTTCCCGTGGTACAGCCAGGTTTTCAACGCCGCGAACTACACGCTCAACGCGCTCGCGGCGTGGTCCGTGTTCCATCTGCTCGCCACGCCCGGCGCAGCCTGGGCGGGCGACAGCCGCACCGCGCTCGCGACGGCGGCGGCCTGCCTCGTGCTCGTCGGCAGCAACCACGCCCTGCTCGCGGTGATGCTCCGCCTTGCGCGTGGCCGCTCCTTCCGCGAGAGCGGTCTCTTCTCCTGGAAGAGCCTCTCGACGGAGCTGCTGCTCGCCGCGCTCGGCGCGACGCTCGCGGTCGTGTTGCACGAGAACGTCTACCTCGCGCCGCTCGTGCTGGCGCCCTTCGTCCTCATCAACCGCTCGTTCTCGCTGCTCGAGCTGCTGCGGAGCAGCGAGGGCCGTTTCCGCGCGATCTTCGAGTCGACGGCGATGGGGATCCGGCTCACGGACACCGACGCCCGCATCGTCGACGCCAACAGCGCCTTCGCGGAGATGATCGGCGTCGAGCCGGAGCAGCTGTTCGGACGAGCGATCACCGACGTCGACCACGCCGACGACCGCGATGCTCACGTCGATCTGTTCCGGGCGCTCGTCGAGGGCCGCCAGGAGCGGCTCGCGGTCGAGCAGCGCTACGTGCGCGCCGACGGAAACGTCGGTTGGGCGCACCTGACGGAATCGCTCGTGCGGGACGCCGACGGCGCACCCGCATTCACGATCGGGATGGTCCACGACGTCACCGACCGGAAGCTGCTCGAGGAGCGGCTGAACCAGACCCAGAAGATGGAGGCGGTCGGGCGGCTCGCGGGCGGGGTCGCGCACGACTTCAACAACCTGCTGACGGTGATCGCGGCCCACAGCCAGTTCCTGCTCGGCAGCCTCGAAGCGGGTGAGCCGATCGGGCGCGAAGACGTCGAGGCGATCGCGAAGGCGGCCGACAAGGCAGGCGCGCTGACGAACGAGCTGCTCGCGTTCGGTCGCCGGCAGCTGCGGCAGCCCCGGGTGCTCGACCTGAACGCGATCGTGCTCGAGATGTACACGCTGCTCGACCGGACGATCGGCAAGGACGTTCGCATCGGGCTCGACCTCGAAGCATCGCTCGCGCACGTGCAGGCCGACGCGGCCCAGGTCGAGCAGGTGCTCGTCAACCTCGCGCTCAACGCCGGCGATTCGATGCCGGAAGGCGGTGAGCTGACGATTCGCACCGCGACGGTGCCGCCGCCCGCGGGAATCGACACGCCGCGGGCGACGCGGTACGTCCTGCTCTCGGTCGCCGACACCGGCTGCGGGATGGACGCCGAAACGAAAGCGCGCATGTTCGAGCCGTTCTTCACCACGAAGCAGGCGAAGGGCACGGGGCTCGGTCTCGCGTCGGTCTACGGAATCGTCGCGCAGAGCGGGGGCCTCGTCGACGTCGACAGCGAGCCTGGCGCCGGAACGACGATGCGGGTGTACCTTCCCGCGGCCGCGGAAGGCGCGACGACGAACGACGGAGTCGTGTCCCTCCCCGCACGAACCAGCCGTGACCGCACGATCCTGCTCGTCGACGACGAGGACCTCGTGCGCACCGCTGCCCGCCGCATCCTCGCCGCGCAGGGCTACGCGGTGCTCGAGGCGTTCGACGCGCTCGAGGCACTCGAGATCGCACACCGACAGAACGTCGACCTGCTCGTGACGGATCTCGTCATGCCGCGCATGAACGGCCGCGAGCTCGCCGAGAGCCTGCTCGCCGAGCGACCCGGCTTGGCTGTCGTCTACGTGTCGGGCTACACGGACGACGCCGTGACGTCGCTTCCGAAGACCGGCGACGAGGTGCGGCTCGTCCAGAAGCCGTTCACGGAAGCGACGCTGCTCGGCGCGGTGCGCGAGGCGTTGCACGAGGTCGAGACCACGAGGAGCACGGTTGGCGCATCTGCTGGTCATTGACGACGAGCCGGAAATCTGCGCGCTGCTGCAGCGCCTGCTCGAGCGCGAGGGACATCAGGTCGCGACCGCCGCGGACGGTCCTGGCGCGCGGGCGCTCATCGAGTACAACCGCTTCGAGCTCGCGCTCTGCGATCTGAATCTTCCCGGCGAGTCGGGACTCGAGCTCGTCCAGCACGTCGTCGCGAACCATCGCGATCTCGCCGTCGTGATGGTCACGGGCGTGGACGATCCCCTGCTCGCCGACAAGGCCATCGAGCTCGGCGCCTACGGATACGTCGTGAAGCCGTTCCGCGACACCGAGCTGACGATCGCGGTCACGAACGCGCTTCGCCGGCGGCGGCTCGAGATCGAGAACCGGGCCCATCGCGACGAGCTGGAGCTCCTCGTGCGCGAACGCACCGCCGAGCTGGGGCGCTCGCGCGAGGAGTCGATCCGGCGCCTCGCGTCGGCGGCGGAGGCGCGTCACCACGAGACAGGCGTGCACATCGAGCGAGTCGCTCGCCTGGCCGAGCTGGTCGCGCGCGAGCTCGAACTGGCGCCGCAGCAGTGCGAACTCCTTCGCATCGCGAGTCCCCTGCACGACATCGGCAAGATCGCGATCCCGGACCGCATCCTGCTGAAGCCGGGCGTGCTGAACGCCGAGGAGAGCGACGCGATGCGCCGCCACGCGGAGCTCGGCCACGCAATCCTCAGCGGCTCGGGCGAGCCGCTGCTCGAGCTCGCGGCGACCGTCGCCTGGACGCATCACGAGCGCTGGGACGGCACCGGGTATCCGCGCGGTCTCGCCGGCGACGCGATTCCGCTCGAGGGACGGATCGTCGCGGTCGTGGACGTATTCGACGCGCTGCTCTCGCACCGCACCTACCGTCCCGCGCTTCCCGTCAACGAGACGGTTCGCCGGTTGCGCTTCGGGCGTGCGACGCACTTCGATCCCACGGTGCTCGACGCGTTCCTCGACGTCCTGCCGGAGGCGGTCGCAATCCGCCAGTCGTTCGTCGACGACCGGCAGCAGACGCTGACCGTCGTGCGCCCGCAGGTCGGCGACGACGCGTCCGCGATGACCGGCTGAGCGAGCGGCGGCGGCCTACGCGCGAAGCTCGGCGCCGAAGCGTTCGCGTAGCGCGGCGACGATCGCTTCGCGCAACCGCGCGGCGTCCTCGTCGGAGAGCGTCCGCTCGGAAGACTGGAAGCTCACGGCGAACGCGATCGACTTGCGGCCCTCCCCCACCTGGCCGCCGCGGTAGACGTCGAACGCGCGCATCTCGCGCAGCTCCGGTCCGGCGGCTTCGCGCGCGGCGGCGACGAGCTCGCCCGCGCTGATCTCCTCCGGCACGCTGAACGCGAGGTCCTGGCGGACGGGCGGATACGTGATCACGTCCTCGTAGGTGACCGGCTCCCGCGACGCGGCGGCGAGTTGTGCGAAGTCGAGCTCGAACGCGCTCCACGTTCCGTCGAGTTGCCGCGGGTGCAGCTCCCCAACCACGCCCCACGGCAACCGCGCGGTCTTGCCCGGATGGAGCAGCTCGTGCGTCCCACGCTCGTAGCCCGGCTCGACCTTGAGCGCGCGGCACAGCGCCTCGACGGCGCCCTTCGCCCGGAAGAAGCCTCCCTCGGCGATCGCGCAGACGTGCAGGCGCTCCTCCGGCAGGCCGCCGGTCGGGAGGTAGACGCGCGCGACCTCGAACAGCGCGATCCGGTCGACGCCGACGTCGGCGTTGTGCCGCACGGCGTCGACGAGGCTCGGCAGCAGCGACGTGCGCAGGATGGCGAGCTCCGCGGAGACCGGCTCGGTCAGGCGCAGCGCGTTCGGGTCGGGATCGTCCGGCCCCAACGACGGCGTGTACGTCTCCGCGAAGCCGAGACCGGCGAGCGTGTCCTCGACGCGCCGCTGCAGCTCCTGCTCGCGCGTCAGGCTGCCGAACATCGCGCTGCGGAGCGGCAGCGTGAACGGAACGTCGTCGAGCCGGAACCGCGCGACCTCCTCGATCACGTCGACCTCGCGCGTCACGTCGCGGGCGCGCCAGGTCGGCGCGGTGACGTCCTTGCGGCCGGTGTCGAAGCCGAGCCGCTCGAGCAGCGCGCGCTGGTCGTCTGCGGGCGTCTCGATGCCGATGCGCACGTCGGCGCTGCCCGGTGAGAACGGGATCACCGGACGCGCCGGCAGGTCGCCGTGCACGTCCGCCCGCGCGACCCACGTCCCGCCGGTCAGCTCGAGCAGCAGCCCGGTCGCGAGGTTCGCCGCGGGCCCGGCGAGGTGCGGGTCGACGCCCTTCACCCAGCGGTTCTGTCCCTCCGTCGACATCCGCAGCCGTTCGGCGGTGCGGAAGATCGTGTACGCGTCGAAGTTCGCCGCCTCGAGGAGGACGTTCGTCGTCGCGTCGCCGATCTCCGTCTCCTCGCCGCCCATGATCCCGGCGAGCGCGATCGCGCGCGCCTCGTCGGCGATCAGCAGGTCGTAGTCCTCGAGCGCGCGCTCGCTGCCGTCCAGCGTCACGAGCCGCTCGGCCCTCCGCGCGCGGCGGACGATCACGCGACCGGCGAGCGTGTCGTGGTCGAACGCGTGCAGCGGGTTTCCGAGCGCGAGCATGACGTAGTTCGTCACGTCGACGACGTTCGAGATCGGCCGCATCCCGGCGGCGAGCAGCCGCGCCTTCAGCCAGAGCGGCGACGGCGCGATCGTGACGTCCCGGAAGAGCCGGCCGACGTAGCGCGGGCAGCCCCCGAAGTCCTCGATCGCGATCGCCACCTCTTCCTTCGGGCCGTGTCCCGAGTCCTGGACACCGGGCATGGCCTGAAGGGGCAGGTCGTAGAGGGCCGCGACCTCGCGAGCGATGCCGTAGACGGACAGGAGGTCGGGGCGGTTGCCGGTCGAGTCGACGAGGAGGACGTCCTCGGCGAGGGGCAGCACGTCGGCGAGCGGCGTGCCCGGCTCGTGGTCGCCGTCGAGGACCATGATCCCGCCGTGGTCGGTGCCGAGGCCGACCTCGTCCTCGGCGAGGATCATCCCGTCGGACACCTCGCCGCGGACCTTGCGCCGCTCGAGCGTCAGGCCGTTCGGCAGCACCGCGCCGGGCAGCGCGACCGCGACCGTCGCCCCCGCACCGAAGTTCCACGCGCCGCAGACGATCGAGCGCGGCTCGCCCTCACCGACGTCGACCGAGCAGAGCTGCAGGCGGTCGGCGTTCGGGTGCTTCTCGGCGGACAGCACGCGCCCGACGCGGAAGAGCCCGAGATCGCCGGTGACGCCGTAGCGCTCGATTCCGCCGACCTCCGCGACGCTGATCGACAGCCGCTCCGCAAGCTCCGCGAGCGGCATCTCGAGCGGGACGTACTCCCGCAGCCAGGAGACCGGGACTCTCAAAACTGCCTCAGCACTCGAAGGTCGCCCTCCCACAAGGGGCGGATGTCGGGGAAGTCGTGGCGCAGCTGTGCGACACGCTCGATGCCGCAGCCGAACGCGAAGCCGGACCACTCGTTGGGATCGACGCCGACGTTCTCGAAGACGACCGGGTCGACCATCCCCGAGCCGCCCATCTCGATCCAGCCGGTGTACTTGCACGTGCGGCAACCGCTGCCGCCGCAGATCCCGCACGAGACGTCCGGCTCCATCGACGGTTCCGTGAACGGGAAGAAGTGCGTGCGGAAGCGGACGGCGCGTTCCTCGCCGTAGAGCTTGCGCATCACGTACAGCAACGTCCCCTTCAGGTCGGCGAGCGTCAGTCCCTTGTCGACGGCGAGACCCTCGAACTGGTGGAAGATCGGATAGTGCGTCGCGTCGATCGCGTCGCGCCGGTACGTGCGGCCGATCGAGACCATGTAGATCGGCGGCTCGCGCTCCTCGAGCGCGTGGATCTGCGACGGTGACGTCTCCGTCCGCAGAACAGTGCTGTCGTCGAAGAAGAAGGTGTCGCGCGGCGAGCGCGCGGGATGCGTCGGCGGGAATGCGAGCTTGTCGAAGTTGTACTCGACCGTCTCGACCTCGCGGTCGTAGCGAACCTCGTAGCCGAGCCCGAGGAACGCGTCCTCGATTGCGCGCCGCACCTGCGTGATCGGATGGAGCCGGCCGAGCGGCAGCTCCTCTCCGGGCAGCGTGACGTCGACGACGTCCTGCGTCAGCGCGCGGTCGAGCTCAGCGCGCTCGAGCTCCTCGCGCCCGCGCTCGACCGCGTCCTCGAGTCGCTGGCGGATGCCGTTGAGCAGCATGCCGGTCTCGCGGTCGCGCACGCCGCGGAGCGCCTGCGCGAGCTCGCTGCGGCGCCCGACCGCGCGAACGCGGGCATCGTCAAGCTCTGCGGCGTCCTTCGCCGCCTCGATCGCCTGCCGCGCCTCGTCCTCGTACCGCTGCCAGTCCATCCGTGCGTGATTCTCCTTCGTCGTCGTGGATCATCCAGGCCGAGCGTGCCCCGGCCGCCGGATGGATCCGCCGCGCTAGCGCCGGACCCCGGCGAACCGGGGCCGGATAAAGAGGAACGCGCTGCGCATGGACGGCATGCGCAGACGATAGCGTGAGCGCGATGTCCGTGTACGACGAGATCGCGAGGCTGTACGACCCGTGGAGCCGGAGCGTCGTCGAGGACGTGCCGTTCTACCTCGAGGAGGCGCGCCGGTCCGGCGAGCCGGTCGTCGAGCTCGCCGTCGGCACCGGCCGGATCGCGGTGCCGATCGCGTCCGACGGCATCCGCGTGATCGGCGTCGACTCGTCCCCGGGCATGCTCGACGTCGCGGCCGAGCGCGCGAGGCTTGCGGGCGTCGAGGTCGACCTGCGGCTCGGCGACATCCGCGAGCCGCCGGTCGACGAGCGCGTGCCGCTCGTCATCTGTCCGTTCCGCTCGTTCCTGCACATGCACACGGACGGCGACCGGCGCAAGGCGCTGCGTGCCGTGCAGCGCCTGCTCCTCGACGAAGGACGCTTCGTCTTCGATGTCTTCACGCCGTCGCGCGAGGACATCGCCGAGACGAACGGCCGCTGGCTCGAGCGCGAGCCGGGCATCTGGGAGCGCGCGGTCTGGGACGAGGCGCAGCGCACGCTGACGCTCTCGGTGCGGAACGACACGGCCGGCTCGACGTTGCAGCTCGCGTGGCTCGAGCCGGACGAATGGCGCGCGCTGCTCGAAAGCGAGGGCTTCGAGGTGGAGGCGTGCTACGGGTGGTTCGACCGCACGCCGTACAGCGGCGACGAGGACACGATTTGGGTCGCGCGACCGTCGCGCTGATCGCGGCGCTCGTGCTCGCGCTACCTGCCGCGGCGCGCGCGAAAGGCACGCGGATCCCGACGGCGCACGTGATCGTCACGGTCGAGCCGAATGGCGTCATCGACGTGCTCGAGAGCGTGACGGTCAGCGCGGAGCATGCGTACGACGCGCGGCAGGAGGTCTCGATGAACGCGGGGGAGCTCTTCGCGCAGCCGTCGGTCGTGGTCGCAGAGCGGCGGCTCGACGCCGGTGAGCAGGCGACGCTCGACACGTTCCTGATCTCGCGCGGCAACCGCGGCGTGCGCATCTCGTGGCGGCAGCCGCAGGGGACGAAATCGGTGCGGCTCGGCTACCGGCTCGCGCTCCTGGGGATCGCCTACGACGACGTCGTCGACGTGGACGTCCCGTTGTGGGAAAGGGACTGGCCGGGCCGCGTCGCGACGCTGACCGGCTTCTTCCGCCTCCCGCGGCCGGCGCACGGCCGCGTCCGCGCGTGGATCGAGGGGAGCTACACGGGCGGCGTGCTCGAACGCTCGCGCCTCGACGTGCGCGTACGCCTGCACGACGTGCCGGCCAAAGAGCCGCTGCGTCTGCACGTCGTCTTCCCGCGCTCGGTGCTGAGCGGAACCGACGGCGTCGTCGTGCGGCACGGCAACGGCCTGCGGGCGATCCTCGCCGCGCGCGACCGGCAACCGGAGTCGAGCGGCTGGTGGTGGGTGCTCGGCGCGGGCCTCGGGGCTGCCTTCTTCGCGCTCGTCAGCGCCGCGCTGCTTCGTAGAGCGCGATCGCGCCCGCGACCGCGACGTTGAGCGACTCGGCGCCGGCCGCGAGCGCGATCGTGGCGCGGGCGTCGCACCGCGCGAGCACGTCCTCCGGCAACCCGTCCCGTTCCGCGCCCAGGACGAACGAGCCGTGTCCCGGTGCCAGGCAGTGGGACAGGTCCGTTCCGCCGTGCGCGACGAGCGCCACCCACGGCCGCGGCGCGTCGTCGAAGCGCGCGATCGGCACGCGGAAGACGGCGCCCGCCGACGCGCGCAACGCCTTCGGGCCGGTCGGGTCGGCGCAGCCCTGCGACAGCGCCACGCCCGCGCCGAACGCATCCGCGGTCCGCAGGAGCGTGCCGACGTTGCCGGGATCGCCGACGTGCCAGAGCGCGAGCGTGCGATCGCGCGTCCCGTGCGGCAGGTCGTCCCGCCGGTAGATCCCGATGACCCGCGGCGGGTGACCGAGCGTCGAGACTTCCGCGAGCAGCGCCTCCTCGACATCGACGCCGGCGACGAACAGCTCGACCGGCTCGATCCCCGCGGCGCGCGCGGCCTCGACGAGGTCCTCGCCCTCGCAGGCGAACAGCCCCTCCTTCTCCCGCTGCCGCCGCGACTCGAGCAGCCGCCGCAGCAGCCGCAGCTTCGGATTGTGCGCGGACGTGATCACAGCGAGTAGTCGAGCCAGGTGCCGTGGTAGTCGGCGTGGCCGACGAACTCGCGCTCGCGGCCCGGCCGGTGGATGCGCATGCCCCACGACCGGA
>WNFU01000384.1_pt1 | contig 68175 bp, 69 predicted proteins | sample 5400121 | NCBI WGS metagenome assembly WNFU01 (sample SAMN13153360, study PRJNA577476) | soil metagenome | isolation source: 100 cm soil or saprolite under grassland replicate 1 | place: USA:California | collected 2016-06-15 | reverse complement strand
GTACCACAGGCAGGCGACCTCGGCGATGTGCACGATGTCGGTGCGGCCGTAGCGGGCCACGGTGGCCTGCCGCCAGGCGGCGCCGGCGGCGGCCTGGGCGGGGGTGCCGATCCGGTCGCCCTTGGTGCGGGGCCGTCCCCGCCTGCCGGTGCTGTTTCGGCTGTGGGGCGGCAAGGGCACCACCACCCCGGTCGAGCTGGCCCGCACCCTGGTCGGGCTGCTGGCGCGGGCGTTTCCCGACCGGGCCATCGGTGTCACCGCCGACGCGGCCTACCACGGCAAACCCTTGCAGGACCTACCCGAGCGGGTCACCTGGACCACCCGCATCCAGCGCAACGGCGTGCTCTACCAGCCCGCGCCGCCCCCCACCGGCAAGCGGGTACGTCCCCGCACCAAGGGCGACCGGATCGGCACCCCCGCCCAGGCCGCCGCCGGCGCCGCCTGGCGGCAGGCCACCGTGGCCCGCTACGGCCGCACCGACATCGTGCACATCGCCGAGGTCGCCTGCCTGTGGTACGGCGCGTTCGGCAAACGCACCGGACGGTTCATCGCCGCGGCCGAGGGCGCCAGCGAGGAAGGCCGGCAGCTGCTGCTGTTCACCACCGACCTGGCCGCCCCTGCCGAACAGATCATCACCCGGTACGCCGCCAGGTGGAGCATCGAGGTCGCGATCGAGACCGCGAAGGGCCCCATGGGTGTCGGCCAGGCCCGCAACCGCGTCCCCGCCGCCGTGCAACGCACCGTCCCCTTCGGGATGCTCATGATGAGCTTGGTCTACTGCTGGTACGCCCGCTACGGCCACCACCCCGACGACGTCACGATCCGGCGCGCCGCCGCGCCCTGGTACACCACCAAGACCGAACCGTCCTTCGCCGACATGCTCGCCAAGCTCCGCCGCACCATCATCGCCACCCGATTTCTGCCTGAATGCCCAGCTCAGCCCACCCTCGAGCAAATCACCGCCGTGCACAGAGCCTGGGCCTCAGCAGCCGCGTAGTGCGAAAGTCGAGTCATGTTACCTGGCCTGGGTTATCTGGCCTGCATGAGGTTGACCGCCACCCAGAGGCTGCCGCCGCTGTCGCACCAGGCGCCGACGCCGATGCGGTTGGCGTGCCGGTAGAACATGTTGGCCCGGTGCCCCGGGGAGTGTAGGAAGGCGTGTTGCAGCCACGCGACGCTGGGGCCGACGCCGACGTTCTGGCCCAGCCAGGCCCAGCTCCGCACGGACGGCGCGATGTCGGTGTGCCACAGCACCTTGCCGGGGCGCTGCCTCGCCGCCATGGCCTTGGCGTGCTGCTGGGCGAGCCGGGAAAGCGTGAGGCTGGTCCGCAGCCTGGAGCGGTGCACGTACACCCGCAGGTTGTTGGTCGAGCGCAGCAGGTCGGCCTCGGCGACCAGGTTGCGGCCGGCCCGGCGGCAGTGGTCGCCGTAGGCGGCCTCGGCCGTCGGCGACGCGTCGAGCAGGATGGCGGCGAGCAGGATCGAGAGCAGGACGCGCAGGACCGGCATGAGCGCTCCCAGTGAGAGGGACCGGGTCTCTCAATCCTGTTCGGCCGCTGCCGTGATCCCTTGAGCGCCGGTTGACTGCTCGCCCGTGCCCCGTTCGGCCCTGGCCTGCTCCGCCGGCACGAGCTTGTAGCCGACGCCGCGGATGGTGGTGATCATCGACTCGTGCTCCGGGCCGAGCTTGGCCCGCAGGCGCCGCACGTGGACGTCGACCGTGCGCGTGCCGCCGAAGAAGTCGTAGCCCCAGACGTCCTGCAGGAGCTGGGCGCGGGTGCACACGCGGCCCGGCCGGGCGGCCAGGAAGCGCAGCAGCTCGAACTCCTTGTAGGTGAGGTCGAGCTGCCTTCCCCTGAGGCGCACCTGGTAGGAGATGGGATCGACCACCAGGTCCCCCACCCGCACGGCGGCGTCGGAGTCCCTGGTTCGCTGGCGCTTGGCGAGCAGGCGGACGCGCGCCTCGACCTCGGCCGGCCCGGCGTCGGGGAGCACGAAGTCGGAGGCGCCCCAGTCGGGTTGCAGGCCGGCCAGCCCGGCCTCGGGCATGACCACCAGGATGGCGCTGTCGCCGTCGGCCTCCCGCAGCGTGCGGCAGAGCGCCTGGGCGCGGAGCAGGTCGCGGGTCGCGTCGACCAGCACCAGGTCCGCGTGGCCGACCTCGGTGAGGCTGGCCGGGTCCAGCGGTAGGACCGCGAGCCGGTGGTCGAGGTAGGTGAGAGCGGGGAGGACGTCTCCCGCCCCTCCGGCTCGGTTGGTCAGGCAGGCAAGCTCGGCCACCTGTCTCCTTCACGCCGCTGGATGGCTTGCGACGATACGGGCCGCGACGAGCAGCTTGCGCGGCCGGCTGGCCGACGGCACGCTAGCATCCGGTCCCGGAACCGGACAACGGCGATGACCCGCCGGGGCGGGCGGCTGGAGGTGAGATGGTCCGGGTGCGGCTGTTCGCGGCGCTACGGGAGGCCGCCGGCGTCGCCGAGGTCGAGGTGGCACCCGGCACCCTCGGCAGCGTGCTCGCCGACGTGCGGGGGCGCTTCGACGACCGCTTCGGCGCCGTGCTCGGCTACGCCAGCGTGCTGGTGGACGGCGAGCGCCGCAGCGACCCGGCCGCCCTCGTGCCCGACGGAGCCGAGCTGGCCCTGCTGCCGCCGTTCTCGGGTGGTTAGTGTAGGTTCGCATCCATGCGTGTGAAGCTGCTGGTTGCCTTGGTCGTCGTGCTCCTGGCCGGGGTGGGGGCCGACTTCGCCGCCGCCCGGTACTTCGAGGGGCAGGCGGCGACCGTCCTGGCCCGCCGGTACCACCTCGAGCGGCCGATCGTGCAGGTGCGCGACTTCCCGTTCCTGCCGCACCTGGTGCTCGGGCGATTCGACGCTATCGACCTGGCCGCCTCGGACGCGCGCGTCCGAGGGATCACCGCCGAACGGGTCGAGGTCCACCTGCACGACGTCAGCGCCCCGCGCGAGGTGCTGCTGGGGGAGGGCGGCGCGATCACCGTGCGCCGCGCCGACGGGCAGGTGCAGCTCTCCGAGGCCGAGGTGAACAACCTGTTCCGCAGCGTCCTGCGGGGTGGCTCGGTGCAGCTCACCCGCGACGGCGTCCGGATCGCCGTGGCCACCAACGTGGCCGGCCAGCCGGTGCAGGCCAGCCTCGCGGGCACCATCGGCGCCCGCAACGGCCACCTCCAGTTCACCCCGACCAGGATCGAGGGCGCGGCCCCCATCCCGCCCGTCCTCGCCAACCAGCTGATGTCACTGTTCCGGCTCGACGTGCCGGTGCCGCGGCTGCCAGCCGACATCCAGGTCGAGCGGGTGGTGACGACACCCGGAGCGCTGATCCTCTCCGGCACGGCGGGAGCGGTCCGCGTCGCGACCTAGGGAGCGGCGAGCTCAGCTCTTGAGCAGCCGGTAGATCACGTAGAGGGCGAACACGCCGGACGCGGCCAGCATCCCGACCAGCAGCGCCGTGTAGACGAACTCCAGGGTCATCGCCGGGCGCGTCCCTCCTCCACCTGCCGGCAGCGGCCGCCGTCCGGCCGCCCGCTGCCCAGCGAGCGTATCAGGCCCGCGCGGTGCGTCTCCCCGTTGTGTGGCAACGACCTTGCCGGCAAGCCGGCTCGAACGGACCGAGGGTCCCGAAGCGGTCGTGAGCGCCCCAACCACTCGACCGGGCCATGCGCTATTTCAGTCGCCTTCAAGCTTTTCGGGGCCGGTGGCACGTATCCCCCCATCGCCATCCGCGCCTTGCTCCTGCAGGCGGCCCCGTTCCCGAGCCCGGAGAGTGACATGACCCGCGTGCTGGCCCTGCGCGACGCCCGCCTCTACCTCGCCGGCCAGGCCCTCTCGATCTTCGGCGACACCGCGCTCTGGCTCGCCGCGGGCATCTGGGTCAAGACCCTCACCGGCAGCAACACCGCGGCCGGCCTGGTGTTCTTCGCCATCAGCCTGCCGCTGGTACTGGCGCCGTTCGCCGGGCTGCTGGTCGACCGGGTGCGCCGCCGGCCGCTGCTGATCGCCACCAACCTGGCCACGGGGACGATGGTGCTGGCGCTGCTCGCGGTGCACGACCGCGGCGACGTCTGGCTCGTCTACCTGGTCATGCTGGTCTACGGCATCGCCTACGCCGTGCTCGGGTCGGGCCAGTCCGCGCTGCTGACCCTGCTGCTCCCGGAGGAGCTGCTCGCCTACGGCAACGGCGCCCTGCTGACCATCCGGCAGGGCCTGCGGCTGGTCGCCCCGCTCGCGGGTGCCGGGCTGTTCGCCTGGCGCGGCGGGGGCTTCGTGGCGGTGGTCGACGCGGTCACCTTCCTGGTCGCCGCGGCCACCCTGGCACGGGTACGGGTCGCCGAGCAGCCCCCGGAGCCGGTCAAGCGGCGCTGGCGGGCGGAGCTGGCCGCCGGCATGCGGCACGTCGCCCGGACGGTCGACCTGCGGCAGATGGTGACCGCCGCCGCCGTCACGGTGGTGGTGTTCGGCTTCAGCGAGACGCTGGTGTTCGCGGTGGTGGACCGTGGGCTGCAACGCCCGCCGTCGTTTCTCGGCGTGCTGCTGACGGTGCAAGGGGTGGCCGGGCTCCTCGGCGGCCTGACCGCCGCCCCGTTGATCCGCCGCGTCGGCGAGGGCTGCCTGGCCGGCGCCGGCATGGCCATGGTGGCGGTGGCCTCGCCGCTCCTGGCGTTCTCCTCGCCGACGGCGGTGTTCCTCGGTGTCGGGCTGTTCGGCGGGAGCATGCCGTGGATCGTGGTGAGCGCCTCCACGCTGCTGCAGCGCAGGACGCCCCCGCACCTGCAGGGCCGTGTCTGCTCCGCGCTCGACACCCTGGTCGGGGCGCCGCAGACCGTCGCCATCGCGCTCGGCGCGGTGCTGGTCGCCGTGGTCGACTACCGCGCCCTGCTGGTGCTGCTCGCCGTGGCCGCCGCGTGCGCCGGCGGTTGGCTGCTGACCCGCCGCGAGCAGTGGCCGCGGCCGGCGGAGCCCGCCGCGCTGGTGCTCACTGAGCAGGCCGGGCGCCGCGAGCTGGTCGGTGCGGGGGCGCCTCGCTGAGCGACGGCGCGGCCCGTACCGGTCCCGGACAGCACGGAACCCAGGGAGTTGGAACGTCGCGCACGCGCGGCTCCCCCCGGCTGGACCAGGCCGAGGCTCCCTGGGTCCGGTGAGCTGGTTGGATTCCGCGGGCGATCCCGTTCCCGCGATGAAGGGAGCGGGTCGCCCTAGCGGGCAGTCACCTCGCGGGTCCTAGACGGTTTGTGCAGCAGGACCACCTCCTTTCTCGCGTGCGCCCAGTTAGCCACATGGACGATGGGTCCGCAACGCGGATCCTCCCGGGGCCGGGACTACCATGTGACCGTGGACCAGCTCGCCAGCACCGTGGACGCCCTGGCCGCCGCTCGTGGCGGGGCGGTGGCGGTGCCACGTCCGGACCTGGCCGCCCTCCCGCTCGGCGGCGGGGACGTGCTGCCCTATCTGCACGCCGTCACCAGCCAGCACACCGCCGAGCTGCGCGAGGGTGGCGCCGCCGAGGCGCTGCTGCTGTCGCCCAAGGGCAAGATCGACTTCGCCCTCCGGCTCGCCGTGCTGCCGGACGGCGTGCTGCTCGACACCGAGGCGGAGGCGGCCGAGGCGCTGGCCGCGCGGCTGGCCCGCTTCGTGTTCCGCTACGACGTCGCCGTCGGCTCGCCGGGTCCGGGCGCGCTGAGCGTGCTCGGACCGGAGGCCGGCGCCGCCTTCGCAGCGGCCGGCCTGCCCGCCCCCCCGGCGGAGCCGGGCCACGCCGCCGTCGCCCACCCCGGCCTGGCGGTCCACCGCACGCCGGTCGGCCTCGACCTGGTCGGCCCGGCCGCCCCGGCCGCCCTCGCCGCCCTGGACGCCGCCGGTGTCGCCGGCGGGCCGGCGGAGCTGTGGGAGCTGGTCCGGATCGAGCGGGGCCTGCCGCGCTGGGGCCGCGAGCTGACCGACGACGTGATCGCGGAGGAGGCGGGGCTGCTCGCCTCGCACGTGCACCTGGACAAGGGCTGCTATCCGGGCCAGGAGACGGTCGCGCGGGTGCACAACCTCGGGCAGGTCCAGCGCCGCCTGGCCGGCCTGCGCTTCGGCGGCGAAGAGCTACCGCCGCCGGGCACGGACCTCACCACGGAGGACGGCCGCCGCGCCGGGCAGGTCCGCAGCGGGGTCGACCACCCCGAGCTGGGCCCGATCGCCCTCGCCTACGTGCGCCGCATCGTCACGCCCGGCCAGCTCGTGCTCGCCGGCGGGGTCGGCGGCCGGGTGGTGGAGCTGCCGTTCCCGACGGCGTCGAGGCCCGTCCAGGCGAGCGCCTGAGAACCGGGTCAGCGACGCTGGCCGCGGCGGAAGCCGAAGCGGCCGCCGCGGCCGCGCTCGTCGTCGGCTGCCTCGTCGCCGGGATCGGGCGCCGGACCGGGGTCGTTCGACGGCTCGCCACCCATCGCCAGCGAGGCGAACTCGCGCATGATGTCCGCCTGGTCGGCGCCCCGTCCGGGTGCCCGCACGGGCTGCTCGTCCCCTCCTGGCCGCTCGTCGCCGGCTGCCTCCGGATCGGCCCCCTGCGCCTGCCGCCCACCACCGGCGAGCTGCGCGGCAAGCTCGGCCAGGCTCTCGCCGTCCGGCGCCTCCGGCTCCTCCTCCGTCGCCTCCGGCTCCGCCGTCGCGGTCGCCGCACCGGTCGCGTCCGCGGCGAGCTCGCGCAGCAGCGAGACGGGATCGATCCGCGCCTGCCCGGGTGGCGCCGCCTCGGCGGTTTCCATGGTGTCCTGCCCGGCGACGTCGGGCTCGGCTTCGGCGGCGGCCTCGTCGTCGGCGGCCGGGTCCGGCTCGACCCCGGCGACGGGCTCCGCGTCGTCGGCTGTGTGGTGTTCCTGCTCGGCGCTGCCGGCCTGCCGCGCGGCGCCGTCCTCCACGTGGTTCGCGGCGAGTTCGAGCAGGCCGGTTGCGAGCAGGCGCTCGGCCAGGGCGACGGCCTCGCGCTGGCTCCGGCCGGAGTGGTTGGCCAGGGCGGCGAGTGGCCGGTGGCCGTCGATCCGGCAGAGCAGCGCCCACTCGGTCATGGTGAGGTCCGGCCGGGCTTCGAGCGGCCCTCCGGGTAGGCGGACGACGGAGCTGGACCGCAGCTTCCCGGTGGCCACCGGCACCCCCTCAGGTGAGCTGGTCCGCCCGGAGCCGGCGCTGCGCCGGTTGGACGGTCCCTTGGATATCTTCAGATTCGGCAGATCGGCCGGGCCGGTTGAGCCCGCTCCGACCCCATTGGTCGGTTCGTACGTCTCCGGGCTTCCAAGTCTTCCGCGACGGGCGCGTCTACAATGCAGCGGCTGGAGCCGGTACCCCGGCAGCAGAGGGGTGACCGGCCACCAGGGGGCGCCGACCCGACGGCGCCCGATCGTGGAAGACCAGGGGCCGCCCGGCGGTGGTCCCTGGCCGAGGGGGGGCCATGAGTGTGGACGTGAAGCCCGGCGGCCAGCGCCGCATCGACCGCGTCCTGGACCCGGGATTCATCGCCGAGTCCGGGTCGCTCGAGCTGTCCGAGCTGCGGGCACGCCGGGACGAGGCGGAGGCGGAGGAAGCCGACATCTCCTACCTGCGCCGGCTCCTGCAGGGCCGCCTGGACATCCTCCGGGCCGAGCTGGTGCGCCGCTCCCAGGGCGGCGACCGGGACGTGGCCGGGCTGCGGGCCGCCCTGCCGACGATCCTCAGCAACGACGTGTTCGTCGGCGAGCTGTCCGGCCGCCACAACGCCCTGCCGCGCATCCAGGCGCCGTCCCACGGCGACGCCAGGCACCGCCGCCGGGTCGAGCGCCTGGTCTCCGACGAGACCCTCGCCCGCCTGCCGGACCTGGACGTCGACGAGCTGACCCGGGTGGTCGAGACGCTGTCGCGCGAGGAGGAGGCGGTCTCCGCAGGCCGCCGGGCCGTCCAGCGGGTGGTCGACGTGCTCCACGCCGAGCTCGCCCGCCGCTACCGCGAGGGCACGGCGCAGGTGTCACAGCTCCTCGAATAGCTGACACGCGCGGCGCGGCGCTCAAGTTCCGGGCGCCATGCTCCGATGCAGGCGAGACGGGCGCGATCCGCCGCCCCGTCCCTCCGCCGCACGGGATGGAGACCGCCGATGCCGCCGCCAGGTTCCTCGCGCCCGCCACCTCTCGCAGCTCCGAGCCGTCCGGTGGGGGCGTAGCCGTGGACCCGCTGTCCCACGCCGCCCGGCTGGAGGCCGCCGAGCGCCAGCTCGCGGTGTTCGCGCGGGAGATCAACCAGCTGTACCGCGCCGAGCGGGACCGGCGAGCCGAGCTCGCGCGGGTCGCCGACGAGCTCGGCTCGTCCCAGCTCGCCAGCGTGCGCACGCTCGTGGCGGCGGTCGAGGCCTGGGACCCGACCACCCACGCGCATCTCGAACGGACCCAGCAGACCGCCGACGCCCTGATCGGCGTCGTCGAACCGGCGCTCGCCGCCGACCGGCGCCTCTCCTACGGCTTCCTGCTCCACGACGTCGGCAAGCTCGGCATCCCGGCGGCGATCCTCGACAAGCCGGGACCGCTGGACGCGCGCGAGTGGCGGGTCATGCACACCCACCCGCTGCTCGGCCTGCGCATCGTCGCCGGCATGCCGTTCCTCGGGCCGGCCGTCGACGTGATCGGCTGCCATCACGAGCGCTGGGACGGCCGTGGCTATCCCCACGGGCTGCGCGGCGCGGAGATCCCCCTGGCCGCGCGCGTCTTCGCCGTCTGCGACGCGTTCGACGCCATGACCTCGGACCGCCCCTACCGGCGGGCGCTGCCGGTCGAGCGGGCGCTCGACGAGCTCGGGGCGGGCGCCGGCACCCAGTTCGACCCGACCATGGTCACGGCGTTCATGTCCGAGCTCGAGGCGATCCTCGCCCTGCACGCCGGCCCGCGGCACGGCGAGCAGGCCCACGCCGGCAGCTCGGCCGGCCGCTGACCCGGCCAGTCGGGGAGCGGCCAGGTTTGCCGGGTCGACCCGGGGCACCCTAGGCTCGGAAGCTGCGACGATGCTGGGTCGGCGGCCAGGCGTGCCCGACGTGGGGCGACAGCCTCGGGCCCCCGCGCCAGCGGACTACAGGGAGCCGCGCACATGCAGGTCCTCGTCGAGGTCGAGCGTTCCGGATTCGTGGAGAGCCGCCACCTCGGGATGGCGGTGGTAATGGACCCGGACGCCGTCCCACTGGCCACCGTCGGCGACCCGGACGAGCCCGTCTACCTGCGCTCCAGCGCCAAGCCGTTCCAGGCCCTCGCCGTGCGCGGCCTGGGCGTGGAGGCCGCGCTCGGACTCGATGAGGTGGCCCTGGCCGGGGCGTGCGGCTCCCACCAGGGGGAGCCCGAGCACGTCGCCTCGGTGCGCGTCGTGCTCGCCGCCGCCGGCCTGGACGAGAGCGCGCTGCGCTGCCCGCCGAGCCTGCCGAGCAGCCGCGAGGCGCGGAGCAGGGTGAGCGAGCCGGCGTCCGTCTACCACAACTGCTCGGGCAAGCACGCCTACATGCTGGCCGGGTCGGTGGCGCGGGGCTGGGACCCGGGCCGCTACACCGCCCCTGACCACCCGCTGCAGGCGGTGGTCGGCGACACCCTGGCCGACTTCGCCGGCTCGCCGGTCGAGCACGTCGGCGTGGACGGCTGCGGCGTGCCGGTGCACGCCATGCCGCTGCGTGGCCTGGCGCTCGCCTACGCGCGCCTCGGAGCACTCGCCGCCGCCGGCGAGGACGGGCCGGCCGCGCTGGTCGCGGCCGTGCGCCGGCACCCGCTGATGATCTGCGGGACCGGCCAGCTCGACACCGTGCTGCTGCAGGCCACCGCTGGGCGCGTGCTGGCCAAGGTCGGCGCCGAGGCCGTCTACGGCGCCGTCGACCTCGAGCGCAACCACGGGCTCGCGCTCAAGGTGCTCGACGGCTCCCCCCGTGCCCGCGGCGCCGCGCTGCTCGCCGTGGTCCAGGCCCTCGGCTGGCTGAGCGAGCGCGAGCTCGAGGCGGTGCTGCCCGCGGCCGTGAGCGAGGTCCGCGGTGGCGGGGAGCCGGTCGGCGCGGTCCGCCCCGCCAAGGTCGTGCTGGCGCAGGGCTGAGGCCGGCTCGCGGGAATTGTTCCGCCAGCTTCACAGTTGAGCATCGAAAGCATCCCTGTAGGGCCGCCCGTACGCTTGCCGGGGCCCTCCAGGTTTGCCTACCGTTGCCTGAGACAGGACTCGATGCGACCAAGGGTGAGGCGCCACCGTGCCGAAAGGCTTCGACCAGCTCGACCCGGCTGGGAAGGTCCGCGACGTCGGCCGGTACATCCGCGACCAGCGGCGCCAGGCGGAGCTGTCCGTGCGCAACCTGGCCAAGCTCGCGGGCGTCTCCAACCCGTACCTCTCACAGATCGAGCGCGGGCTGCGCCAGCCTTCGGCGAAGATCCTCAAGGACATCGCCAAGGCGCTGCGGATCAGCGCCGAGACCCTCTACGTCAAGGCGGGCATCCTCGACGAGCGGACCGAGGAGGCAAGCCTGGTGGACGCCATCCAGCGCGAGCCGTACCTGAGCGAGCGCCAGAAGCAGGTGCTGATCGACGTCTACACGGCCTTCCGGGCCGGCGCCGAGCCGCAACCGACCGGCGACGGCCGGGTCGAGGCGGGCCCGTGGCTGGCCCCCACCGCCACGCCGTCCTCGGGCGGCGAGCCCACCGCGGAGGCCGAGGGGACCGACGGGACCGTGCCCCCACAGCGCTCGAAGCGCCGCTGACCAGCCGGTGCCAGCACACATTCGGTGCTTTAGTAGCATGACGCCCCCGGTGGGTGGCGAGCTGCGGCCGCCGCGGGCGCCTCGAAACCGGTCCGCGGGGCGGGACGGCGAGCCACGGGAGGTTCGAGTGCCGGGGAGCAACGGCCAGGCGTCAGGTTTCGGCGATCCTGCCGTCCGCAGGGTCGCCGTTCTTTCGGTCCATTCCTCGCCGCTGGCGCCACCCGGCGTGGGCGACTCGGGCGGCATGAACGTCTACGTCCGCGCCGTCGCCCGCGAGCTGACCCGCCACGGGGTCGCCTCCGACCTCTACACCCGCGCGGCCTCGCCCGACGACCCACCGGTGGTCGAGCTGGAGCCCGGCGTGCGGCTCATGCACCTGCAGGCCGGGCCGCTGGAGCCGGTGCCCAAGCAGGTCCTGCCCCGCTTCCTGTGCGCGTTCCTGTGCTCACTGGTGCGTTCCGGCGAGCGCTACGGCCCCTACGACGTGCTGCACAGCCACTACTGGCTGTCCGGCTGGGTGGCGCGGCTGGCGCGCGAGCGCTGGGACGCGCCGGTGGTGCACTCCTTCCACACGCTCGGCCGGGTCAAGAACGCCACCCTTGCCGAGGGCGACCGGCCGGAGCCGCCCAGCCGGCTCGCCGGTGAGGAGCGGGTCGTGGCCATGGCCGACCGCCTGGTCGCGCCCACCCCGACCGAGGCGCGCGAGCTCGTCGAGCTGTACGCCGCCGCGCCGGGCAAGGTGCGCATCGTGGCGCCTGGCGTGGACCTGAGCCGCTTCCGGCCCGGCGACCGGGAGGCGGCCCGTGCCGCCCTCGGCGTGCGGGCCAGGTACGTGCTCGCCTTCGTCGGCCGCCTGCAGCCGCTGAAGGCGCCCGACGTGGCCGTGCGCGCCCTCGCGGTCCTCGCGCGCGCATGTCCCGACCTGGACGTCGAGCTGCTGGTCGCCGGTGGCGTCTCCGGCGACGGCGGGCACGACGCTCCGCACCTCGCCCGCATGGCCTGGGGCGAGGGTGTTGGCGACCGGGTCCGCTTCCTGCCACCCCAGCCCCACGACCAGCTCGCCACCCTGTTCCGCGCCGCCGACCTGGTGCTCGTCCCCTCGCACTCGGAGTCCTACGGCCTGGTCGCGCTCGAGGCCCAGGCCTGCGGCACCCCGGTGATCGCGGCCAGGGTCGGCGGGCTGGTCCACGCCGTCGGCGACGGCACCACCGGGCTGCTGGTCGACCGGCACGACCCGGCTGCCTACGCCGCGGCGGTGGCCGCGCTGCTCGGCAACCCGCGCCGGCTGGCGGCGATGGAGGCGGCGGCGGCCCGCTTCGCCGGCGCCCACGGCTGGGACCGCACCGCCGCCCGGCTGCTCGACGTCTACGGCGACCTGGCCGGCACGACCACGCCAGAGCTCGAGGCGCTGGAGTGGACGAGCTGAGCCGGTCGTGCTGAGCGTGCGGCGTGCGCTGGCCATCGGCGCCCACCCCGACGACGTGGAGTTCCAGGCGGGCGGCACGCTGGCGAGCTGGGCGCGGGAGGGCGTTCACGTCGAGCTCGGCTATTTCACCGCCGGCGAGAAGGGCTCGCACGACCCGGACGCCGATCCCGCCGAGGTCGCCCGCGTGCGCATGGCCGAGACCGAGGCGGCCGCCAGGGCGCTCGGCGCGGCCGGCGTGCACCTGCTCGGCGCCACCGACGGCGAGCTGGAGGTCACCATGCCGCTGCGCCTGGCCGTCGCCCGACTGGTGCGCACGGTCCGGCCCGACGTCGTGCTCGGCCACGACCCCTGGCGCCGCTGGCTGCTGCACCCCGACCACCGCGCGGCCGGGCTGCTCACGGTCGACGGCGTGGTGACCGCCCGCGAGCCCCTGTACGCGCCCGAGCTGGCCGCCGAGGGCCTGCCCGCCCACCGGCCGCACACCGTGCTGCTGTTCGGCACCGACGCGCCCGACGAGGTGGTCGAGATCGGGCAGGTGATGGACGCGAAGCTCGCCGCCGTCCGCGCGCACGCCAGCCAGGTCGGCGACCCGGCCGAGACCGAGCGCCGGATCCGCACCTGGAACGCGGCGATCGGCGCCGAGTTCGGCCTCGGCCCCGCCGAGGCGTTCCACACCCTCGACATCCGCGGCCGCTGACCACCTCGGGTAGGGTCAGGAACGCGGGCGCTCGGCCACGCGCCGAGGAACGGAACGGTAGGCTGGCGCCGGTCGAACGGCGCAACCGGACGGGCCGTGGCACGAGCGGGGTGCGGGCGATGACGGCGAGGCGCAAGGGGACGGCGGACGCCGTGGCGCCGCCGCAGCCTGGCCGCCCCGAGCCCGAGGCGGTGCAGGCGGCCGCGCGCCAGGCGGTGGCGAGCTTCCTGGCCGACGCGGGCGTGCCGGCCGAGGCGCTGGGCGAGGGGCGCTGGTTCGTGCGCCTGGCAGGCGAGCGCAAGCTCGGCATCGGCGTGCACCTGGTGGTCGGCGACCGCACCATGCGGGTGGAGTCGTTCTTCATGCGCGCCCCCGAGGAGCAGCACGCCCGCCTCTACCACGACCTGCTGCTGCGCCAGGCGGCCAGCTACGTGCTCCGCTTCACCCTCGACGAGCACGGCGACCTGTTCCTGGTCGGGCAGGTCCCGCTCCGGGCGGTCACCCCCGACGAGGTCGACCGCGTGCTCGGCAGCCTGCTTGAGCTGGCCGACGGTGCCTACCTCCCAGCCGTCGAGACCGGCTTCGCGTCCAGCATCGCCGCCGAGCGCGCCTGGCGCGCCCGCCTGACCGCCGAGGCCGGCTCCCCGCCGGCCTGAGCGGCCGCCCTGCCGTACCAGGGGACGTTTGGCGCTCGCCGCTTTCCGGTTGGCGCCCGTAAACTCGCGTGTGGACCCCTGCCTCGCCACCGCACCGGGAGCCGGCTGAACTTCAGCGGGGTGGGCCGCCACCGGGCGCCGGCTGGACTGAGGAGCGACACGGGACGCGCGCCGGTGTTAGCGAGGTGGGCCGCCGCCGCGCGCCGGCTGGACTGAGGAGCGACGAAGGAGCCGCAGGCGACGAAGGAGCGACGAGGGAAGCCGGCGCACCAAGCGGCGGCGGCCCACCGAAGCGTTTCAACAAAGGAGCGGAGCGTGCCGTTCACCGCCGAGACCATCGTCAGCGAGATGGCGCGTCCGAGCGGCAGCACGGCGATGCTGCTGGTCATGGACGGCCTGGGTGGGTACCGCACCCGCGAGCGGGGCTCGGAGCTGACCGTGGCCCGCACCCCGAACCTCGACCAGCTCGCCGGGGAGGGCTCGCTCGGCCTGCACGACCCCGTCACCCGCGGCATCACGCCCGGGTCGGGCGCCGGCCACCTGGGCCTGTTCGGCTACGACCCGCTCGCCTACGAGATCGGGCGCGGCGCCCTCTCGGCCGCGGGCATCGGCTTCCACCTGCAGCCAGGCGACGTGGCCGCGCGCGTCAACTTCTGCACCCTGGCCGGGGACGGGACCATCGCCGACCGGCGCGCCGGGCGCCTTCCCACCGAGGAGGCCGCCCGCATCTGCGAGCTGCTCGCCGCCCAGGTGCACCTCGCCGGCGTCAGCTTCTTCATCGAGCCGGAGCGGGAGCACCGCGGGCTGTTCGTGCTGCGCGGCGAGGGGCTCGGCGCCGAGGTCGGCGACACCGACCCGCAACGCGAGGGGGTGCCCCCGCTCGACCCGGAGGCGCGCACGCCCGAGTCCAAGCGCACCGCCGAGCTGGTCGCCAGCTTCCTGGAGCAGGCGAGGCGCCTGCTCGCCGACCGCGATCGGGGCAACTTCCTGTTGCTGCGGGGCTTCGACACCCAGCGCGAGCTGCCGCAGTTCCCGTTGCGCTACCGGCTCCGGGCGCTCGCCGTCGCCGCCTACCCGATGTACCTGGGGATCTCGCGGCTGCTCGGGTTCGAGGTCCACAAGATCGACGGCGCGGCGCCCGAGGAGGTCGCCGCCCTGCCCGCGCTCCTGCCCGGCCACGACTTCGTGTTCCTGCACGTCAAGAAGACGGACTCGGCCGGCGAGGACGGCGACTTCGAGCGGAAGGTGGCGGCGATCGAGGAGGTCGACGCGCTCGTTCCCGACATCCTCGCCGCCGGCGTCGAGGTCCTGGCCGTGACCGGCGACCACGCCACCCCGGCGCAGATGGCCGCCCACTCCTGGCATCCCGTGCCGGTGCTGCTGTGGGGCGGCACCGCGGCGGCCGACGGGCTGCCCGGCTTCGACGAGGTCTGGTGCCGCCAGGGCTCGCTCGGCCGCTTCGAGGCCAGGCACCTGCTGCCGCAGATCCTCGCGGCCGCCGGGCGCCTGGCGAAGTACGGCGCCTGAGCGATCCATGGCGGGGGCGGTGTCCGGGTAGCCTGAGGCAAGCAACCCAGGCGACGCCAGCAGTCAGGAGGTGTCCGCGATGGAGGAACGCGAGGCGAAGCTGGCGGCTCCGGAGGGGTTCCAGCTCCCCGATCTCGACGGCGAGGCCGGCTTCCGGGCGGAGCCGCAGCCGGAACGGCGCTACACCACCACCTACTGGGACACGCCCGACCTGCGCCTGGCCCGCTGGCGGGCCAGCCTGCGCTACCGGGACGACGAGGGCTGGACCGTGAAGCTCCCGTCCGAGCGGGTCGGCCCGGTCCTGGTGCGCCAGGAGCACACCTTTCCCGGCACGCCCCGCAAGGTCCCCGAGGAGGCCGCCGGCCTGGTCCGCGCGTTCGTCCGCGGCGCCAGGCTGGCACCCGTCGCCCGCCTGCGAGCCGTGCGCCGCCCGGTGGCCCTGCGCAACGCGGCCGGCGAGCAGCTCGCCGAGGTGGTCGACGACGAGGTGCGCGTGATCGCCTCCGACGGGCGCCGGGTGGCGGGCCGCTTCCGCGAGCTGGAGGTCGAGCTGACCGAGCATGCCCTGCCGGACACCATGGACCGGGTGCTGGCCCGCCTGCGCGCGGCGGGCGCCCTGGAGGCCGGCGGTGCCTCCAAGTACCGGCGTGCCCTGGGCGACCGCGAGGTCGGACCGCCAGAGCTCACCCTCCCCGAGCTGTCCAGCCGCCCGACCGTCGAGGACCTGCTGCGCCACGACCTGACCGCCTCGGTCCTGCGCTTCTTCCGCCACGAGGCCGGGGTGCGCATCGGCGAGGACCCGGAGGCGGTCCACCAGGCCCGGGTCGCCTGCCGCCGGATCCGCTCGACGCTGCGGACCTTCGCGGGCGTGCTCGAGCCCGAGTGGACCGCGGGGCTGCGGGACGAGCTCCGCTGGCTGGCCGACCGGCTCGGCGAGGTGCGCGACGCCGACGTGCTGCTCGCGCGGCTGGAGGGGGGGCTGGCGAGCCTGCCCGAGGCCGACCAGGCTCCCGGCCGCCGGCTGCTCGGCGTCCTGGCCGGCGAGCGGGCCGACGCCAGGGCGCGGCTGATCCAGGCGATGGGGGAGGACCGCTACACCCGGCTGCTCGACGAGCTGCTGGCGGCCGCCGTGGCACCGGCCGTGCTCGCCGAGGCGGCCCGGCCGGCCGGCGAGGTGCTGCTCCCGCTGGTCGCTGCGGCCTGGAAGAAGCTGCGCAGGGCGGTGCGCGGGGCCGGCGACGAGCCGAGCGACGAGGCCCTGCACAAGATCCGCATCCGCGCCAAGCGCCTGCGCTACGCCGTCGAGGCGGTGACGCCGGTGGCCGGCAAGCCGGCCCGGCGGCTGGCGAAGGCGGCGGCCGGCCTCCAGGACGTCCTCGGCGACCAGCACGACGCGGTGGTCGCCAAGGCCTGGCTCCGCAAGGCCGCCGGCAGCGGCCGCCGTGACCAGGCGCTGGTCGCCGGTGAGCTGGTCGCCCTGCAGCGGGCGTCCGCCGCGCGCGACCGGTCGCGCTGGCCCAAGGCGTGGAAGGCGTGCTCGGCCAAGCGGATGACGAGCTGGTTCTGATCTCGACCGGTCAGCCCGGCAGGGGCAGCACGGGCGGGCCCGCCACCGGCAGGGTGACGGTGAAGGTGGAGCCCCGGGCCAGCTCCGACTCGACCTCGACGACGCCGCCGTGGCCCTCGGCCACGTGGCGCACGATGGCAAGGCCGAGGCCGGTGCCGCCGCTGTGGCGGGCGCGCGCCTTGTCGACCCGGTAGAAGCGCTCGAAGATGCGGTGCAGCTCGCTGGATGGGATGCCGCGGCCGTTGTCGATCACCTGCAGCACCACCTTGCCCTCGGAGCCGTCGAGGCAGACGCGGACCTTGCCGCGGTTCTGGGTGTAGCGCAGGGCGTTGTCGACCAGGTTGGAGATCAGCAGGGCGAGCTGGGCGCGGTCCCCGCGGACCGTGACGCCTGCCGAGAGCTCCGTGCGCAGCTCGATGCGACGTTCCTCGGCGCGCTCGGCGTAGGTGCCGAGCACCTCCTTGGCCAGGCCGGTCAGGTCGACCGGCTCGACCGCGAGGGTGCCGCGCTCCACCCGGGAGAGGTCGAGCAGGTCGCGCACCAGGGCGTCGAGCCGCTCGCCCTCGCGGCCGATGCGGACGGCCAGGCGGCGGGCGGCGGCCGTGTCGTCGGGCAGGGCGGTCTCCAGCGTCTCGGCGAGGGCGCGCACGGCGGCCACCGGCGTCTTCAGCTCGTGCGAGGCGTTGGCCACGAAGTCGCGGCGCAGCACCTCGACGCGGTGCCGCTGGGTGATGTCGGCCATGGTGACCACGATGCGACCGGTCAGGCCGCGGTCGGCCAGCGGGAAGGCGCGCACCGAGAGGGTGCGGTCCTCGGGGAAGACCACCGTGACGATGCCGTTCACCGGGGCGCGCTTGCTGGCCGCGGTCGCCGCCAGCTCGCCGATCCGCGGCACGCCGAGCACGCGCCGGGCGGGCAGGCCGGAGCGGAGGTCGTCGGGCAGGCCGAACCAGGCCCGCGCGGTCGGGTTGGCGACCAGCAGCCGGCCGGCGCCGTCGAGCAGCAGCACGCCGTCCTCGAGGGCGTCGAGGATCTGCCCGGCCCGGTCGCGCTCCTCGGTGAGCTCGTCGAGGCGGTCCCGCAGCCGGGACGACATGCGCGCCAGCTCGGCGGTCAGCTCGGTCAGGTCGGCCGCCTCCACCGACCAGGCGCGGCGCGGGGTGATGGTCTCGGCGAGCCGCTCGACCGCGCGGGACAGCCCGCGCAGCGGGCGGCCGAGCACGCGGCCGGTGGCCGCGGCCGAGACCACGGCGAGCGCGCCCAGGCCGAGGCCGAGCAGGACGACGGCCGCGCTCAGGCGGCCGGCGACCGCCACCATGGCGGCCACCGCCGCGGCGGCGACCAGGAGCTGACCGGCCAGGAGCTGACCAGCCAGCCGGCGTGGCAGCATAGGTCCCCCGGCCTCCCGCCTGGCTCAGTCTTCGACGCCGGCGCGGACCGCCTTGGACGGCACCAGCTCGCGGACCTCTCCGGTGACGATGAACACAACCTGCTCGCCGATGTCGACCGAGTGGTCGCCGAGGCGCTCCAGGTAGCGGGCGACGAGGATCATGCGGCTGGCCCACTCGAGCGTGGAGTCGTCGTCCGCGGCCCGCTCGATCTGCCGGAAGATCTGCGCGTTCAGCCGGTCGAGGGGCTGGTCCATGATCGGCAGCCGCTCGGCCAGCTCCACGTCCCTGCGGGCGAAGCAGGTCATCGCGGCGGCGACCATCTTCTGGGCCAGGCCGCCCATCTCCATCAGGGTCGACTGGATCTCGGGGACGGGCGGGTAGTCCTTGGCGATGCGGACGAACTTGGCCATGTTGACGCACAGGTCGCCCATGCGCTCGACGTGCGAGTTGATGTGCAGCACGCCGGCCACCAGGCGGAGGTCCTTGGCCACCGGCGCCTGCAGGGCGAGGGTCCGCAGGATCTCCTCCTCGACCTCCCGGTAGCTCGCGTCGATCGCGTCGTCCCGCACGATCACCTCGTCGGCCAGCACGGTGTCGCGCGAGGCGAGGGCCTCCAGGGTGCGTTCGAGCTGGCTCTGCACGAGCTGGCCCATCTGCAGCAGCTTCGCCTCGAGCCCCTCGAGGCGCTGTTCGAAGGCGGTGAGCACGTAGGCCCCCTGGTGGTGAGATGGGGCTGGTGAAGGAAGGCATTCTCGGTTTGTCCGGGTCCGGGTCATCGTACGCTCGGCGACCACCGGCCCGGGACGCGACGGTGGCCGTAAGGGAAACGGCTGGGGAACGTTTCCGGCGAGCGTGCCGAACCAGGGCCGTCCTGGGTTGCCGCCATGCGGCGGGCTGTGGAACGTTGCTAGCTGGTGGGATCGCGAAGGGAGCGTCGTGCCGAAGGTCCTGGTGGTCGACGACGAGGAGTCGCTCCTCGAGGCGGTCCGCTACGCCCTGTCCCGTGAGGGCTTCGACGTCACCGTGGCCAGGGACGGCGGCGAGGCGGTGCGCCTGTTCGAGGCGGAGCGGCCCGACCTGCTCGTCCTCGACCTGATGCTGCCGGTGATGAACGGCTGGGACGTGTGCCGCCGGGTGCGGGCGTCCAGCCAGGTCCCGATCATCATGCTCACCGCGCGCGACGCCGAGGTCGACCGGGTGGTCGGCCTGGAGATGGGCGCCGACGACTACGTGACCAAGCCGTTCTCCGTGCGCGAGCTGGTCGCCAGGGTGCGCGCCCTGCTGCGCCGGGCCGCCGGCAGGCCCGAGCCGAGCGGCGACGCCGGCGTGATCGAGGCGACCGGCATCCGCCTGGACCCCGAGCGTCACGAGGTACGCGTCCGCGGCGACCTGGTCGCCCTGCCGCTCAAGGAGTTCGAGCTGCTCGCCGTCCTGATGGAGAACCGCAACCGGGTGCTGACCAGGCAGACCCTGATCGACCGGGTCTGGGGCTTCGACTACGTGGGCGACACCAAGACCCTGGACGTCCACGTCAAGCGGCTGCGCGCCCGCATCGAGGAGAACCGGCACGACCCCAGGCTGATCGTGACGGTCCGCGGGGTCGGCTACCGCTTCGACGGCTGAGCGCGCGTCCGGCCAAGCCAGCAGAAGCCGGCGAACGCCTTGAGCAGGGACGTTACGCAAGGTTCTCGGGCCGTTCATCAATTGGTCAAGCGATGTCGGGTGGAGCTTCAAGGGTCGTGCGTACCGTCGGCATGCCGTTGCCCTGGGGAAGGGCAAGTTCGGCCGTGGTACCCGATTCGACAGGAGGCAAGGTCTTCATGACCCGAAGGATTCGGCGGCGCGCGCCGCTGCTCGGGCTCGCGCTTGCGGTCGCGCTGGTGGGCGCCGCGTGTGGCAGCGGCGACAACAACAGCGGCTCGTCGTCCGGGGGAGCCACCCAGCTCAGCGGCAAGGTCGTGGCTGACGGCTCGTCCACGGTCGCTCCCATCTCCGAAGCGGTCGCCGAGGAGTTCAAGAAGGACCAGTCCGGCGTCAACGTCTCGGTGGGCACATCGGGGACCGGCGGCGGCTTCACCAAGTTCTGCGCGGGCGAGACCGACATCTCCGATGCCTCGCGCGAGATCAAGGACGAGGAGGCGCAGGCCTGCCAGTCCAAGGGCATCCAGTACACCGAGGTCAAGGTGGGGCTGGACGGGCTCGCGGTGGTCACCTCGACCCAGAACAAGTTCCTCGACACGCTCTCGTTCGACCAGCTCGCCAAGATCTTCCAGAAGGGCGGGGCCAAGACCTGGAACCAGGTCGACCCCAAGTTCCCCAACGCGCCGATCGCGATCTTCGCGCCCGACACGGACTCCGGCACCTACGACTTCTTCAACGAGAAGGTCCTGGGCGACCCCAAGAAGGGCGGCAAGGATCCGCGCAGCGACTACACCGCCTCCGCCGACGACAACACCCTGGTGCAGGGCATCGCCGGCGAGGAGAACTCCTGGGGCTACTTCGGCTACGCCTACTTCGCCCAGAACAAGGACAAGCTCAAGGACATCAAGATCAGCGAGAAGGCCGGTCAGCCCGGCGTCTCGCCGACCGACGAGACCGTGCTGTCCGGCGACTACCCGCTCAGCCGTCCGCTGTTCCTCTACGTGAAGAACGACTCGCTGAAGCGGCCCGAGGTCTACGGGTTCGTCAAGTTCTACCTCGAGCAGGCGCCGGCCCTGGTGCCGCAGGTGGGCTACGTGAAGCTGCCGGACACCGACTACACCAAGGGGCTCGACTCGATCAAGCAGTTCGCGCCTGCCGGCTCCTGAGCGGGCGCCAAGAAGCCCGTCGCTGAGCCAGCGTCGCTACCCGCCGGCGGCAACCCCCGCCGGCGGGTAGCCTGCATCCAGGGAAGGCCATGGCCGTCACCACACCGCAGCCCGCACCCAGCATCGGGCGCCAGCGGTCCCGCACCCTAGAGCGCCTGGTCGTGCGCGGGCTGTTCATCTGCGCCGTGCTCTCGATCGCGGCCACCGTCGGCATCATCGCCGTGTTGGCCGTCGACACCTTCAGGTTCTTCGCCGAGACCTCGATCTGGCGCTTCTTCACCGGCACCGTCTGGGCGCCGGCGAGCCGTGGCTCTGGTGGCACCTACGGGGTGCTCCCGCTGCTCAACGGCACCGTGATGATCGGCCTGGGGGCGCTGGTCGTCGGCCTGCCGCTCGGCTTGGCGACGGCCATCTACCTGTCCGAGTACGCCAGCTCGAGGGTGCGCGGAGTGCTCAAGCCGATCCTCGAGATCCTGGCCGGCATCCCCACCGTCGTGGTCGGCTACTTCGCGCTGCAGTTCGTCACCCCGACGCTGCTGCGCCCGCTGTTCGGAGAGGAGCGGGTGTTCGTCTTCAACGCCGCCTCCGGCTCGATCGCCGTCGGGCTGATGATCGTGCCCATCATCGCCTCGATCAGCGAGGACGCCATGCGTGCGGTGCCGGCGTCGCTGCGCGAGGCCGCCTACGGGCTGGGCTCGACCAAGCGGCAGGTGGCCCTGCGGGTGGTGGTGCCAGCAGCGCTGTCCGGCATCTCCGCCTCGGTGATCCTCGGCCTGTCGCGGGCGGTCGGTGAGACCATGGCGGTGTCGATCGCGGCCGGCAACACCGCCAAGATGACCTTCAACTTCTTCACCTCCATCCAGACCCTGACGGCGTCGATCGCCCAGATCGTGGGGGGTGAGGCGGCAGCGGGCACGGTTCGCTACAACGCCCTGTTCGCCATCGGCTCCACCCTGTTCGTGCTCACGCTGATCATGAACCTGGTCTCCGCCCGGATCGTGCGCCGCTACCGGCAGGTGTACGCATGAGCGCCGTCGAGGCGCTGGCGCCGTCGGCACTGCGCCGTGGCGCCAGCCGCACCGCCGTCAAGGTCGTCCTCGACGCGGTCTTCGCCGTGCTGCTGTTCGCGGGCACCCTGGCCGGGGTGATCGCGCTCGGCGTGCTGCTGTTCACCATCATCGACCACGGCTGGGCGCGCCTGGCCAGCGACCCCGGCGCGTTCCTGTCGAGCTACGTCTCGCGGCTTCCCGCCAGGGCCGGCATCAAGGCGGGCCTGGTCGGGTCGATCTGGCTGATGGCCCTGACCGCGCTGTTCTGCTTCCCGATCGGCCTGGGCGCCGCCATCTACCTGGAGGAGTTCGCTCCCAAGAACCGCGTCACCGACTTCGTCGAGACCAACATCGCCAACCTGGCGGGCGTGCCCTCGGTCGTCTACGGGCTGCTCGGCCTCGGCGTCTTCGTGCGCTTCTTCCGCTTCGGCCCGAGCCTGCTCGCGGGGTCGCTCACCCTCGCCACCATGAGCCTGCCGGTGATCATCGTGGCCGCTCGTGAGGCGATCAGGGCCGTGCCCCAGTCGATCCGCCTCGGCGCCTACGCCCTTGGGGCCACCAAGTGGCAGGCGGTACGCTCGCAGGTGCTCCCGGCGGCGCTCCCCGGCACCTTGACCGGCACCATCCTGGCGCTCTCCCGGGCCATCGGCGAGACCGCGCCGATCCTGGTCATCGGCCTGCCGGTGGTCATCTTCACGCTGCCGGCAAGCCCCCTCGACCAGGCCTCCGCCCTGCCGCTGCTGATCTTCAACTGGACCAGCCGGCCCCAGCCGGCCTTCGCGGAGGCGGCCGCGGCCGCTAGCATCGTGCTGCTCGCGTTACTGCTGGCGATGAACGCGGTGGCGATCTTCCTCCGCAACCGATACTCGATCCGGTGGTGACGCGACATGGCTGAAAGGACCCGAGTGACCGAGCAGCAGGAGCGGAGCGCTGGCGACGCCGCGCCCATCACGACCGAGGTCGCGGCCAGGCAGGGCACCCCCGAGCGGGTCCCGGCGGCCGAGACCGTCTTCCGGCTCAAGGACCTGCACGTCTTCTACGGCAACTTCCTGGCGTTGCGCGGGGTGACGCTGGACATCGGGCGCAACGAGATCACCGCCTTCATCGGCCCGTCCGGCTGCGGCAAGAGCACCCTGATCCGCTGCCTGAACCGCATGAACGACCTGATCCCCGGCGCCCGCGTCGAGGGCTCGATCGAGTACCACGGCCAGGACCTCTACGGCTCCGACGTCGACCCGGTCGAGGTGCGGCGCCGCATCGGCATGGTCTTCCAGAAGCCCAACCCGTTCCCCAAGTCGATCTACGAGAACATCGCCTACGGCCCGCGCGTGGTCGGCATGAAGCCGGCGAGCATGGACGAGCTGGTGGAGCAGTCGCTGCGCGGCGCGGCGGTGTGGGACGAGGTCAAGGACAAGCTCAAGGAGAGCGCGCTGTCGCTGTCCGGCGGCCAGCAGCAGCGTATCTGCATCGCCAGGGCGATCGCGGTCTCGCCCGACGTGATCCTGATGGACGAGCCCTGCTCGGCCCTCGACCCGGTGTCGACGGCCCGCATCGAGGAGCTGATGGAGCGGCTCAAGCAGGACTACACGATCGTCATCGTGACCCACAACATGCAGCAGGCCGCCCGCGTCTCCGACCGGACCGCGTTCTTCACCGCCGAGGTGGGCGAGGGCGGCGGCGACCGCACCGGTCTGCTGGTGGAGTACGACCGCACCGACATGATCTTCACCAGCCCAAAGGACAGCCGCACTGAGGACTACGTCACGGGCCGCTTCGGGTAGCGCGTGAAGCTGCTCCTGTTCCGGCCCGACCGGTCGTTCTTCGACCTGTTCGAGGCGGCCGGCGACAACCTGGCCCAGTGCGCCGAGCTGCTGCGCGACCTGATGGAGGACTTCGTCGACCCGGAGGCCAAGGCCAAGCGCCTGTACGCCTGCGAGCACGAGGGCGACCGCCTCACCCAGGCGCTGCTGGTGCGCCTGAGCTCGCGCGCACGGCCGCCGTTCGACCGCGACGACGTGCACGCCCTCGCCACCCGCCTGGACGACGTCACCGACGCCGTCGAGGAGGCGGCCGACCTGCTCGTGCTGCACAAGGTCACCGAGCCGATCGAGGTGGTCGTGGAGCAGGCGCGGCTGGTCGACCAGGCGGGCGCGGCGACCGCCGCGGGCCTGCGCCACCTGCGCGCACTGGACGTCGAGGCGCTGCGTGGCTACGCCAGCACGATCGAGGACCTGGAGCACGAGGGCGACCGCCTCTACCGGCGGGCGCGGGCGCAGCTCTACGCCTTCGAGGCCGAGTACCCGGCCCGCTACGTGCTGGTCTGGAAGGACATCATCGAGCAGCTCGAAGAGGCGCTCGACGCGACCCGGCGGGTCGCCCAGACGATCGACGGCATCGTGCTGCGCAACGCCTGAACGGCGCGCCGGACGCCCGCTGTTCAGGCGTTCGACGCCTGTTCGACCTCCCTGCTACGGTCTTGCTCTACCCGCATGACGGGAGGAGCAGGTGAAGCTGCGTATCTTTCCTCGCGAGGAGACCTTCTTCGATCTCTTCGACGCGGCCGCCGACAGCGTCGCCGCGGCTGCCTCGCTCCTGCGCGACATGGTCGACGACTTCGTCGACCCGGAGATGAAGGCCAAACGCCTGACCGAGCAGGAGCACGAGGGCGACCGCGTCACCCACGCGATCCTCTCGCGGCTCAACTCCACCTTCGTCACCCCGTTCGACCGCGAGGACATCTACGACCTGGCGACCCAGCTGGACGACGTCACCGACGCGATCGAGGCGGCCGCCGACATGCTGGTGCTGCACAAGGTGCTCGAGCCCATCGAGCCGGTGCGCGAGCAGGCGCGGCTGCTCGACGAGGCCTCCCGCGAGACCGCGGCGGGCCTGCGGCACCTGCGCAAGCTCGCCCAGGACGAGCTGCGCGCCTACTGGATCGGGATCAACGAGCTCGAGAACCAGGCCGACCGCCTGTACCGGCGGGCACGGGCGGACCTGTACTCCTTCGAGGCCGAGCACCCCGCCCGCTACCTGCTGATCTGGAAGGACATCATCGAGCAGCTCGAGGAGGCGATGGACGCGCTCGAGCACGTGGCCCACACGGTCGAGAGCATCGTGCTCAAGCATGCCTGACGGGCGCGCCACGGTGGTCGCGGCGATCGTCGCGCTGGCGCTGCTGTTCGACTTCACCAACGGCTTCCACGACGCCGCCAACTCGATCGCGACGGTGGTTTCGACCAGGGTGCTCACCCCGCGGGTGGCGGTGATCTGGGCGGCCGTCTTCAACTTCGTCGCCTTCATGGTGTTCAAGACCCACGTGGCCAACACCGTCGGCAAGACGGTCGACGCGCACGTGGTCAGCGAGGCGGTGGTCTTCGCCGGCCTCGTGGGCGCCATCGCCTGGAACCTCCTGACCTGGTGGTTCGGGCTGCCCACCTCGTCGTCGCACGCGCTCATCGGCGGCTTCGCCGGCGCCGGCGTCGCCAAGGCGGGCTTCGCCGTGCTCGCCGCCGACAGCATCCGCAAGACCATCCTGTTCATCGTGCTGTCGCCGCTGTTCGGCCTGCTCCTGGCGTTCCTGCTGATGGTCGCGGCCACCTGGCTGTTCCACCGCTCGGCGCCGCGCCGTGTCGACGGCATCTTCCGCCGCTTGCAGCTCGTCTCGGCGGCCGCCTTCAGCCTCGGGCACGGCGGCAACGACGCCCAGAAGACCATGGGGATCATCGCCGCCCTGCTGGTCGGCGCCGGCTACCTGCACACAAAACCCGGCGGCGACCTGCCGGTGCCGCTGTGGATCGTGCTCGCCGCCCATGCCGCGATCGCCGGCGGCACGCTCGTGGGCGGCTGGCGGATCGTGAAGACCCTCGGCACCAGGATCACCGCGCTCAAGCCGATCGGCGGGTTCTCGGCCGAGACCGCCGCGGCCACCTCCATCTACCTCGCCACCTTCCTGGGCGTGCCGGTCTCGACCACCCACACCATCACCGGCGCGGTCGTCGGCGCCGGCTCCACCCGGCGCCTCTCGGCGGTGCGCTGGGGCGTCGCCCGCCGCATCGTCTGGGCGTGGATCCTCACCATCCCCGCGGCCGGCCTGACGGCCGCGGTCGCCTACCGATTGGTCACCGCCCCCGCCCCGGTGGTCGCGACCGTGGTCGTCGCCGCCCTGATCACCGCCGGCGCCCTGGCCGAGCGCCGCCGCAGCCGCCGCCCCCACGTCCAGGCCGGGACCTAGGAGCCGGGGGTCACTGCCAGCGGCGGTCGAACTCCTCCGCGGACTCGATCGCGAGTTGCCTCGCGCCGCGGCTGAAGGTGACCGTGAACTGGTCGAAGAACCCGACCTGTCCCAAGAGGACCTGCCAAGGCGAGCTGGTCCACTCCGTGAAGAAGTCGACCTCCGCGAGCCACTCGACGTGCCCCTCCCCCTGTTCCGGAGCCAGGCGAAGGGACACCTGAGCTGGTCGTGCCATCCGCGTATCGCCGCCGATCCTCATCGGGACCTGCTGGTCGGCGTCTGGCTCGACGCCGATCTGCCGCGCAATGCCAGGCGCGGCGAGACAGCGTTCACAGCCCGAGTCCACGAGCGCCAGAAAGGTGGCCGCGTTCTCCGCTTCGGGTCCAACCAAGGTCACGGGGACGACGGGTCGATACACCGTTCGGCCCTGTGGATGGTTCTTGCCGCTGATCGGGTCTTCCACGTAGGTGAAGAGCCACGGGAAGGGTGAGCGGCTCACGTGATCGGTGGCGATCACCCCAGACCGACCAGCTCCGTACCGTGGTCGAGTTCTGTTGGCACCCGCATCACGGCCGCGTCCTGAATCCGCTTGGCCCGCAACCGCTTGAACAGCGCGTCCGAGCTGTCCGCGGCCGCGATCACCTCACCGTCCCGGAGCGCCACCCATTTCCCCTCGAGGCCTTTGAGCAGCTCCGGCAGAGGTAGCGGCTTCATTTCTGCTCACCTGCCGATCGCTGGGTTTTGCAGCCATCGTAGCCACCGCGGCATCCCGTGTCTTCTCTGTACGCGCCGGCTGTGGATACTGCTCGCCGACGACCGGTCACCCTGCCTCACCCGTTGCTAAGGCGCTGGGCGCGGCGGTGGTCTTCGTCGACCTCGACAAGTTCAAGGACCTCAACGACCGGCTGGGCCACGCGGCCGGTGACCGCCTGCTCACCCACGTCGGCGAGCGGCTCCTCGGCCTCGGAGCTGGCCATGGGGTCGGATCGGCCCGGTTCGGCGTGACCTCCGGGAGAGCGGGAACGCCGCCTGGCCGCTTGCCGTAGGATGGCCGTCATGCCCCAGCAGGAGCCTGGCCAGCCACCCGGATCCCTGTCCGCGGCGCCCCAGGTCACGCACGGCCCCGCGCCCGCCTGGCGCCAGCCGCGGCGACCAGACGCCGCGCTGCGCGTCGTGGTGGCGGCGGGCCTGGCGCTGGCGCTGGCCTCGATCGGCGCCCGTGCGGCCGCCTGGGGTGGTCCGGGGACGCTGCCCGCCGGGCTCCGTGCCCTGGTCGGAGCGGGCCTGGCCGTCCTGCTGGCGCTGACCGCGCTGCGCGCCGCCGGCAGGGACGGGCCCGCGCCGCTGCCCGCCGTGCTCGCCTGGACCCCGTACGCCGCCCCGGCCGCGCTCGTCCTGCTGCTCCTCGCGGTGGCCGGCCACCTGCCGCTGGCCGTCGCCGTCGCCGTGCCGCTGCTCACCGTCCAGCTCGCGTGGCTGGCGCCACGCTTCGCCACCGAGCCCACGCAGGCCGCCGCCGGCCCGCGGCAGCGGGTGATGGTCGCCAACGTGCTGGTCGGCGGCGCCAGCGCCGGCGCGGTGGCCGCCGCGGTGCGGGCCGAGCGGCCCGACCTGCTCGCCCTGGTGGAGCTGACGCCCGAGCTGGCCACGGCGCTCGACGGCACCGACCTGGCCGAGCTGCTGCCCTTCCAGGCGCTCGACGCGAGGGCGCACCCCAGCGGCGTCGGCATCTACGCGCGGCGCCCCCTCGACGGGGCCGGCCCCCTCGGCGGCACCCACCTCCCCTGCCACCGGGCCGCCGTCGAGCTCGACGGCGGCCACCTGGTCGGCGTCCTCGCCGTGCACGCCTCCCCGCCACGCCCGGCCACCACCGAGCTGTGGCGCGGCGACCTGGAGGCCATCCGCGCCGCCGCCGCCAGGCACGCCGGGCCGCTGGTGGTGGCCGGCGACTTCAACGCCACCGCCGACCATGCCAGCTTCCGCGCGCTCTCGGACGCGGGCCTGCGCGACGCGCACGACGCCCGCGGCCGCGGGCTGGTCCGCACCTGGCCGGCGCAGGGGCCGCTGCCGCCCCTGCTCCACCTCGACCACGTGCTGGTCTCCCCCGACCTGGCGGTGCTCGCGGTGCGCGAGCGGGCCATCAGGGGCAGCGACCACCGCGCGGTCGTTGCCGACCTGGCGCTGCGCTGAGGAGGGGATCCGAGCACAGGACGCAGTGAGGGTGTCCGTGATGCTCGGTGCGCCCGGACGGGACCAGACCACGGGCAAGGGTTTGCGACTGCATACCGGGTATGCATAGACTCGGTAGCTATGTCAGTCAAGCATGGTCTTCTTGCGCTCCTGGAACGCGGCCCGATGCACGGCTACCAGCTGCGGGTCGCCTTCGAGGAGTCCACCGGCGGCACCTGGCCGCTGAACATCGGGCAGGTCTACACCACCCTGTCGCGCCTGGAACGCGACGGGCTTGTCCGCCCGCTCCCGGAAAACGACGCCGGCCAGCGGCCCTATCAGATCACCGACGCCGGCCGGGCCGACCTGGCGACCTGGTTCACCACCCCGATCAGCCACGCCGACCGGCCCCGCGACGAGCTGGCGATCAAGCTCGCGCTGGCGCTTTCCACGCCCGGCGTCGACGTCCGAGCCGTGGTGCAGCGCCAGCGCGGCGCGACGATGCGGACCCTGCAGGAATACACCCGGCTGAAGGCGCGGGCCGACCAGCGAGCCGACCTGTCCTGGCTGCTGGTGCTAGACGCGACGCTGTTCCAGGCGGAGGCCGAGATTCGCTGGCTGGACCACTGCGAAGCCAGCCTGGTCCGGTACACCCCACCGCCGGCCAGCCCGCTCGTCCAGCCGGCGTCCACCCTCCTCAACCTGGCCGGCGGGCTGGACCGTCCGACCCGGGCCGGTCCCAAGTGAGCGGCTGGCGGACCGCGCTGCGGATCGCCCGCCGGGAGGCACGGCGGGCCAGGGGCCGCTCGGCGCTGGTGGTGGCGATGATCACCCTGCCGGTGGCGGCCCTGGCGTTCGCCGCGGTCACCAGGGACACCTTCCAGCTGACCCCGGCCGAGCGGGCCGACCGCCTGATGGGCCAGGGCCAGGCCGTGATCATGTGGCCGGACGAGCGCCCGGTGCACCAGAGTCCAACCGAGCTCGTGTTCGGCCCGGCCGGCACGCCCGCCGGCCCGGGCGACACGTCGCCCACGATGCCGACGCCGACCGTGGAACGCCTGCTCGCGCTCCTGCCGCCCGGCAGCAGGACCATCGGTGACCAGTCGAGCAGCCTGGCCGTGCGGACCGCGGCCGGGAGCGGCACGCTCGCCACCCGGACGCTGGACTACGCCGACCCGCTGGCACGGGGAATCGTGCGCCAGGTGTCCGGGAGAGCACCGGCGCGCGCGGGCGAGGTCGCCCTGACCCCGGTCGCCGCCCGCCGGCTCGGCGCCGGAGTCGGCGGGACGGTGCGCCTGGCCAGCGGCCCCGGCAGCCTCCGTGTGGTGGGCATCGTCGAGGACCCAAGCGACCTCGGTTCCGCCACGATCGTGCTTCGCACGGCGCCGCCGCGGGACGACCAGCGGGACCAGCAGGCCATCCAGAACTGGCTGGTGGCCACGCCAGGCCCGCTGACCTGGGCCCAGGTCCAGCAGCTCAACACCCACGGCGTGGCGGCGGTGTCCCGGTACGTGCTCGCGCACCCACCGAGCCGGGCCGAGCGCTATCCCGAGTTCGCCGGCGAGCGGGGATTCGCGCCGGGCGTGCCCGCGCTGGTCGGCGGGCTGGCGCTGCTGGAGATCGTGCTGCTGGCCGGGCCGGCGTTCGCGGTCGGCGCCCGCCGGCGCCGGCGCGAGCTGGCGCTGGTCGCCGCGGCCGGGGGCACACCGGCGCATCTGCGCCGGATCGTGCTCGCCGACGGCGTGGTGCTGGGGGTGCTGGCCGCCGCCGCGGGCGTGGGGCTCGGCATCCTCTGCGCGGCGCTGGGCCGGCCGCTGATCGAGCAGCACATCGCCCACGTCCGGTCGGGCGGCTTCCGCGTGTTCCCGTTGGCGCTGGCCGCACTGGCCGGACTGGCGGTGGTGACCGGGGTGCTGGCCGCGCTGGTGCCCGCGTGGATCGCGTCCCGCCAGGACGTGGTGACGGCGCTTGCCGGGCGGCGCGGGATCATCCGCTCCCGGCGGCGCTGGGTGGTGCTGGGTGCCGTGCTGGTGGCGGCCGGGACCGGCGTGGCGGCCACCGGCGCCAGGCGGGTCGAGGCGACGACCATCCTGGCGGGGCTGGCCGTCGTGGAGCTGGGACTGGTCCTGTGCACGCCCGCGTTCGTGGGGCTGGTGGCGCGGATCGGCCGCTTCCTGCCGCTGGCGCCCCGGATCGCGCTTCGCGAGACCTCCCGCAAACGAACGGCCGCGGCGCCGGCGGTCTCAGCGGTGATGGCCGCGGTCATCGGCAGCCTCGCGGTCGGGGTGGTGCTCAGCTCGGAGGCCCAGCGGACCAGGGACGACTACCGGAGCTGGAGCCGTCCGGGGGGCGTCGTCCTGGACGGCACCGGCAAGGAGGGCGACGAGCGCCCGGTGTCGCCGCAGGCCGTCGCCGCACTGCGCAGGACGATGCCGGTGCGGCAGGTCCACCTGTTCGGCCGGCCGTCGTGCAGCCCTGGACAATGCTTCGTCACCCCCCAGGCACCGGCGTCACGCGCCTGCCCGTACTCGCCCAACGTCTTGCGACGCGACCCGACCCCCGCTGAGCAGCGAGTCGCCCGGCACGACTCCCGCTGCGACGGTGTCGGCGGCCTGTACACCTACTTCGCGCACCTCGCGTTCGCCGACAACTTCACCCTCGTCATCGACCACGACGCGGTCGGCGCGGTCACCGGCCTGACGGCCGAGGATGCCGGACGGGCGGCGGCGGCCCTGCATGCCGGCAAGGTGGTCGTCGACCACCCACGCTACCTCGACGGCGGCCAGGTGACGCTGACCATCACGTCGTCCGACCTGTTCGACAAGACCAAGGACAAGACCCGGACGGCCGAGGTGCCCGGCTACGCGCTGCCGTCCCGCCCGCGAGCGCCGATCACGCTGATGACCTGGCAGACGGCCCGCTCGCTCGGGCTGGATCCCGTGCCGTCGATCGTGCTTGCCGCCACCAGCCGCATGCCGACGGTCGCCGAGCAGGACCGGCTGCAGTCCGCACTCGGCCTCCAGGCAAGCGTGTACGTCGAGCGGGGTCCGACGCCAGCGTCGAACACCCAGTCCCTGCTGGTGCTGAGCATCGTCGCCGGGCTCATCACGCTGGGCGCCGCCGCGATCGCCACCGGGCTCGCCGCCGCCGACGGTCGCGCCGACCTCGGCACGCTGGCCGCGGTCGGCGCCTCCCCCCGGGTGCGGCGGGGGCTGTCGCTCAGCCAGTCCGGGGTGATCGCGGGGCTGGGGTCGCTGCTTGGCGCGGCCGCCGGGCTGGGCGGCTCCGTTGCCGTGCTGCTGGCCCTCAACCGCGGCTACGCCGACGTCTGGCCGGCGCCCACCCCGTATCCGATCGCGGTGCCCTGGCTCAACGTCGCCGTCGCGCTGCTGGTGGTGCCGCTGGTCGCGATGCTCGGCGCTGGCCTGCTCACGCGCTCCCGGCTGCCGATCGAGCGGCGGCTGTAGTGGGTCATGGCGCGCGCCACCCCAGCGTGCCGGTCGGCCCCGGGGATCCCGCCAAGGCGACCCGAGGCCCACGCGGGGGATCCCGCCGGAGTACCCGATGGGGGTTCAGGGGGAGTTGGCTCGGGCTCCCCCCGAAGGTGACAGGCCGCTACCGGTAGACCTTCACCGGCAGGCCGACGGGCATGCCGTTGTAGAGGCGGTCCATCGCCGCGATCGTCACGCGCACGCAGCCGTGGCTGGCGGGGTAGGCCGGCACCGACCAGGAACCATGGACGGCGTAGCCGCCGTAGAAGTAGGCCGGGCGGTAGAGGCGGCCGAGCTTGCTGGTGCGCCAGCCGTTGATCTTGCGCGTGACGTGGAAGTTGCCGGTGGGCGTGACCGCCCTGCGGGTCTGCCCGTCGACCGTGTAGAGGCGGCCCGAGCCGGTGGAGACGTCGAAGATGCGCACGATCCCGCCGTTGCGCGCGTAGACCATGGTCTGCCTGCCGAGGTTGATCTCGACGTAGCTGCCGCTGCGGCGCTGCACGAGCCGGGGCGCTGTCGGGTGGGCCAGCTTGGCCTTGGTGATGGGGCCGGCGATGCCGTCGCGGGCCAGGCCGTTCACCTTCTGGAAGGCGATCACGGAGTGGAAGGTGCTGTTGTCGTAGAAGCCGTCGACGCGGCCGACGTCGTAGTGGAGACCGGCGAGCCGCCGTTCGAAGGCGAGCACGTCGGCGCCGCGGCTGCCGATGCGGAACGTCCTCGAGGTGGCGGCGCTGGCGGGGCCGGCCATGAACCCGGCCGTCAGCGCCCCGGCCAGGATGATGGCCGTGAGGACCAGGACGCGACGCCCGCGCGGAGCGGAGCGAGCGTGTCGGGGCTGATAGCGAGCCATGTCGAACTCCAATCGGAGATGCCGGCTGACCGTTGCATGTCGGATTCACCACGTTGCTGTCCGACTATTACGCACGTGCCAGGTCGCGAAGCATCGCCGCGAAGGTCTCGACATCGCATACGCGCATTTCGAGATCGCAACGACACCGGAGTACCAGACGGCGCGGAACGTCTGGTCGTCCGGGGAACGCCGCTTCGCGTCCAGAATCCCGAATGCCCGCCCGATCTGCTGGACAAACCGCTCAGATTGGTACGTCCGCCGTACTAGACGATCGCGCGGCCGTCGGCGTCGAGGTGGTCGCGCCAGGAGCGCTTCGGCCGCCAGCCGAGCAGCCGCTCAGCCTTGGCGCAGGAGATGGCGCTGGCGTCCTCGCGGGCGAGGCCGTCCAGGCGCAGCTCGATGCGGTCGCCGTAGCGACCGCGGATGCCCTCGCCGAGCGGCACCCCGGCGGCGTTGTCGGCCGCGGCCGCGTAGAACACCTCGTGGCCGGGCAGGTCCGACTCGGCCGCGAGGCGGATCGCCTCGGCCAGGTCCTCGACGTCCACGTAGCAGCCGAAGCCCGGCGCGGCCAGGGAGCGCTCGCGCACGATCGGACCGAGGTTGCGCTCGATGTTGCCCGAGTGCTGCACCCAGCTCGGGCGGATGGAGATGCAGCGCAGGTCCGAGCGGCGCACGGCGGCGTCCATGAGCAGCTCCGAGACGTGCTTGCCGAGCGCGTAGGGGTCCTGCGGGCGGATCGGGTGCCGCTCGTCGACCGGCAGGTAGTCGGGCAGGAACTCGCGCTCCGGGAAGAAGAAGCCCGGCACCGTCTCGCTGGAGATGTTCACGAAGCGCCGCACGCCGAACCGCACCGCGGCTTCGAGCACGTTGAACACGGTCATCACGTTGTTCTGGAAGACGACGTGCGGCGGGTCGTGCAGCGGGTCGGGGATGGCGGCGGCCTGGATCACCGCCTCGGCCCCGCGGACCACTGCGAACGCCTGCCCGGCGTCGGTCAGGTCGGCCCGCAGGTACTCCGGCTCGCCCGGCAGCGCCCGCTCGAAGACGGGCGCGGCCAGGTCGGTCGCCGTCACCTCGTGGCCGGCGCTCTGCATGGCGGCCACCGTCGCCCGTCCGACCTTGCCCCGCGCCCCTGTCACCAGAACCCGCATCGTCCCCTCCCGTGCCTGTGGTCGCCCGCAAGCGTGCCGCAAACTCGGCGGTTTGGGCACTCGGTCGAATGGGTCCTGGGGCGGGCGGCTGCGTACCATGGTGCGCGAAGGCGGTTGGTGCCCAGCGAAGCGGAGGTGAAGGCGTGCTCAAGGCAACGTTGCTGAAGGCCGCCGGGTCCCCGACCCTGCAACGGCAGGTCACGTCCAATCCGGTCGCCCGTCGGGTGGCCTCGAGGTTCATCGCCGGCAACACGCTGGACGAGGCCGACCGGGTGATCCGGGAGCTGAACGCGAAGGGCGCCACAGTCGCGCTCGACTACCTGGGGGAGAACACCGAGTCCGAGGCGCAGGCGCGCGAGGCGACCGGCGCCTACCTGGCCGCCCTCGACCGCATCCAGGACCACGAGCTCGACGCCAACATCTCCGTCAAGCTCACCGCCCTGGGCATGGACATCAGCCCCGAGCTGGCGGTCGAGGAGGCGTCCAAGGTGGCCGCGCGCGGCAAGGAGATCGGCGCCATGGTCGGGGTCGACATGGAGTCGCACCGCTACGCGGAGCGCACCGTGGAGACCGTCCACCGCCTCGAGCAGTCCTACGACAACGTGGGCGTCTGCCTGCAGTCCTACCTCTTCCGCACGCCCGACGACCTGGACCGGCTGAACCGGTGGGGCGTGCCGGTGCGGCTGGTCAAGGGGGCATACCGGGAGCCGCCCGAGGTCGCCTGGCAGCAGAAGGCGCAGGTGGACGATGCCTTCGCCAGCCTGCTCGACACCGTCGTCGCGGCCAACCCGTACCCGATGGTCGCCACCCACGATCCCGCGCTGGTGCGCCTGACCAAGACCCTGGTCGCCAAGCACCGGCGCGACCGCGCCACCTTCGAGTTCCAGATGCTCTACGGCGTCCGCCGCGACCTGCAGGAGCAGATCGTGGCCGAGGGCTACCGCCTGCGCGTCTACGTGCCCTACGGCACCCAGTGGTACCCGTACTTCATGCGCCGGCTCGCCGAGCGCCCGGCCAACCTGTACTTCTTCCTCTCCAACCTGGCGAAGCGGTAGCCGCCCCAGCACAGCTCCCGATGCGCCCGTATGCTGCATGAGCGGTTGGGCGCAGGAGCGGCAATGGTCGGGGTGGAAAGGTTGCGGATGCGGTTCGGGCCGGTGCTGGTCGTGCTGGCCCTGGCGCTCGCCGCCGGCGCCTGCCGCTCCGGGCCGGACGACCGTTTCGCCGCCGAGGCCGCCCGCCCGGCCGACGTGGTGGAGCGGGTCAACGCGCCCGGCGCGGTCGCGGCCGCCGCCCAGGCGGAGCTGACCGCCCCGGCCGCCGCGACCGTGGAGCGCCTGCCGGTCCGCGACGGCGCCAAGGTGCGCCCCGGCCAGGTGGTCGCGCAGCTCGCCTCGAGCCAGGTGGACGAGTCGCTGCGCCAGGCGCAGGCGGCGCTCGCGGCGGCCTCCTCGCTCGGCGGCGCCGTGCCGTCGCTCCCCACCGACCAGGCGGTCGCCGCGCTCGGCCAGGTCCAGAGCCAGGTCACCGCGACCAGCCTGGCGGTGATCACCTCGCTCCGCTCGGTCGCCGGCACCCTTCCCGAGCCACGGCGCTCGCGCCTGGTGGCCCGCCTCGACCGGGCGGAGCGGCAGCTCGACGCCACCCGCCGGCGCACCAGCGCGGCGATCGCGGCGGCCGGGGCGGCGGTCGAGGCGCAGACGTCCGCCCTGAGCCGGTCGCTGCAGGCCGCCACCGCCGCCCAGCGGGCCCAAGCCGCGCTGGCGGTCGAGGCGGCCAAGAGCCAGCAGGAGCGGCTCACGCTGCGCGCCTCGCTCGGCGGCACGGTGCAGTTCGGCCGCGAGCAGACCGGCGGTGGCGGCGGCCTGCCCACCCTGCCGTCCCTGCCCCAGGGCGCCGAGCAGGCGCTGCAGGGGCTCACCGGCGCCGGCGGCGGCCAGCAGGGGCCGGTGCTGCGGGTCGGCTCGGAGGTCGACGCCGGCCAGGTGGTCGCCACGGTGTACGACGTGGACAGCCTCGACGTGGCGGCCGAGGTCGACGAGACCGACGTCGCCCTGGTCCGCACCGGCCAGCGTGCCGAGGTGGAGCTGGACGCGTTCCCCGGGGCGAGGTTCGAGGCGCGCGTGCGGCGGGTCGCGGTGGCGCCGTCCGGCGGCACCGAGCCGTCGGCCGCCGGCGGCGTCAGCTACCAGGTCGACCTGACCCTCGGCAGGGAGCTCCAGCCTGGCGAGGACGGGCGGCGGGCGCTGCCGCGGGTCGGCATGACCGCCACCGCCGAGATCGAGGTGCGGCACGCCGAGAACATGCTCTCCGTCCCCGGCTCGGCGCTGGTCGGCCGGGGCCGCGGCCAGTCGGTCTACGTGATCGAGGGTGACCGGGTGCGGCTGCGCTCGGTGCGGGTGGCGGCGGACGGCGACGACCGGGTGGCGATCGCCGGCGGCCTGCGCGAGGGCGAGCGGGTGGTGTCCAAGGGCGCCGAGCGGCTGCGGGACGGGCAGACGTGGCCGGGGAGCTGAGCGACGCCGCGCCGGTGGTCGCCGCCAAGGGCGTCACCAAGGTCTACCGCCTCGACGGCGTCGAGGTCCGCGCGCTCGACGGGATCGACCTCGCGGTCGCGCAGGGCGACTCCCTGGCGATCATGGGCCCGAGCGGCTCGGGCAAGTCCACCCTGCTCGGGCTGCTGGGCGGCCTCGACCGGCCGACCGCGGGCGATCTGGCGTTCGCCGGCCGCCAGGTGGGCGCCATGTCCGACGACGAGCTGGCCAAGGTCCGCAACCAGGTCGTCGGCTTCGTCTTCCAGAGCTTCCAGTTGCTGCCGCGCACCACCGCGGTCGCCAACGTCGGCCTGCCCCTGGTCTACCGCGGCCTCGGCCGGGCCGAGCGCCGCCGCCGCGCCGTCGAGGCGCTGCAATCGGTCGGGCTCGGGCAGCGCATGGGGCACCGACCGTCGCAGCTCTCCGGCGGCGAGCAGCAGCGCGTCGCGATCGCCAGGGCGCTGGTGACCGAGCCGGCCATGCTGCTGGCCGACGAGCCCACCGGCAACCTCGACTCGCGCTCCGGCGACGAGGTGCTCGACCTGCTCGCCCGGCTGCACGCCGAACGTGGCGTCGCGGTCGTGGTGGTGACCCACGACCCGGGCGTGGCCGAGCGCCTCGACCGGATGGTGATGGTGCGCGACGGCCGCCTCGTGCCCGAGGAGGAGCGGGTGTGAGCTTCGCCGAGGCGGTGCGGGTGGCCTGGGAGGCGCTGCGGGCCAACAAGCTGCGCTCCGCGCTCACCATGCTCGGCGTGGTGATCGGCGTGATGAGCGTGGTCCTGCTGGTCGCCATCGGGAGCGGCGCGCGCCAGGAGGTCACCGTCAGCGTCGAGTCGCTCGGCTCCAACATCCTGTTCGTCGCCCCGGGCAACCTCTCGCTCGGCTCCAACCCGGCCGTGTCCCGCCTCCGCCTGGAGGACGCGCGGCGCGTCGGCGACGCCATCGGCGACCAGCGCCGCGTGGCCGTGACCGTGGCGTCCGGCGAGGTCGCCCGGGTGGGCGTCCGGCGTACCAGCGTCAACGTCAACGGCACCAACGAGAACATCCCCGAGGTGTTCGACCGGGTGGTGGCGAGGGGCACGTTCCTGTCCGCCTCCGACGTCGAGGTGCGCCGCCGCGTCGCCGTGCTCGGCGCCGACCCGGCCGAGACGCTGTTCCCCAACCGCGACCCGATCGGCAAGTCGATCACCGTCGGCGGGGTCCGCTTCCGGGTGGTCGGCGTGCTCACCCGCGTCGGCACGGCGCTGGGCGTCAACCGCAACCAGGAGGTGTTCGTCCCGGTCACCGCCGCCCAGCGGCTGTTCGGCGTCGACCGCATCGACGCCATCGCGGTCAAGGCCGTGCGCAGCGAGGACATCCCCACCGAGCAGCGCCTGATCCGCGAGGTGATCGGCGCCGCCCACCCGGAGCAGGAGTACCAGGTGCTCACCCAGCAGGACATCCTCGGCGTGATCGGGCGGGTGCTGAGCGTGCTCACCCTGGTGCTGGCGTCGATCGCCGGCATCTCGCTGGTCGTCGGCGGCGTCGGGGTGATGAACATCATGCTGGTCAGCGTGTCCGAACGGACCCGCGAGATCGGCCTGCGCAAGGCGGTGGGCGCACGCACCCGCGACGTGCTGCGGCAGTTCCTGCTCGAGGCGGTCGCGCTGACCGTCAGCGGCGGCGTGGTCGGCATCGCCCTCGGCGTCGCCATCGCCCTCGCGGTCGCCCGCTTCTCGCCCCTGCCGGCCCTGATCACCTGGTGGTCGGTGGTGCTCGCGTTCGGCGTGAGCGTGGCCGTCGGGGTCTTCTTCGGCGTCTGGCCGGCCCGCAAGGCGGCCCGCATGCAGCCCCTGGTCGCGCTGCGCTACGAGTGACGGCCCCAAACGACCGTCTCGCGCATTCTTCTCATTGCTTTCTTAGCCTGCGCACAGGCTTGTCCTACCTCCGGGCAGTAGAACCTCAAGCGCGCCCGGTGACCGGGAGGCGGCGCGGCGGGGGGATGCCCACCCTCTCCTCGTCCCGCGCCGGTCGGCGCCCGGCGGCAATGGGACCGGGGGACGCCGGTCGTGACCGTCGCGACCGGCGCCACCCCGGTGGCCGGATCGGAGCGACGATGGCGAGTTCCCTGCTCGTGGTCGACGACGACGACCACATCCGCGCGATGCTGCAGCGCGGCCTCGGCTACGAGGGCTTCCGGGTCACCGTCGCCGGGGACGGCGCGGACGCCCTCGGGGTGCTCCGCAGCAACCCGGTGGACTGCATCGTCCTCGACGTGCGCATGCCGCAGCTTGACGGGCTGGAGGTCTGCCGCCGCCTGCGCAACGCCGGCGACGACACCCCGATCATCATCCTGACCGCCTACGACACGGTCGGCGACCGGGTCACCGGGCTGGAGGCGGGGGCCGACGACTACCTGATCAAGCCGTTCGCCTTCGAGGAGCTGCTGGCGCGCGTCCGCGCGCTGCTGCGCCGCCACCACGCCGACGACGACGTCTCGGTGCTGCGCTTCGCCGACCTCACCCTCGACCGGGGCACGTTCGAGGTCGTCAGGGGCGGGCGGAGCATCGGCCTCACCCCGCGCGAGTTCGAGCTGCTGGAGGCGTTCATGCGCCGGCCCAGGCAGGTGCTCGGCCGCGACGAGCTGCTGGCGCGGGTCTGGGGGTACGACTTCGAGACCGACACCAACGTGGTCGACGTGTACGTGCTCTACCTGCGCCGCAAGCTGGAGGCGGCGGGCGAGCCGCGGCTGTTGCACACGGTGCGCGGCGCCGGCTACGCGCTGCGCGAGGGATAGGCGCGGTGCTGTCCCTGCGCGCGCGCACCACCTGCGCGGTGATGGGCGTGCTGCTGGCCGTGCTGGCCGTGCTGATCCCGAGCGTGACCGCGATCCTGCGCCACTCCCTCGGCGAGGCCCTCGACCAGCGCCTGGCCGAGCAGGCCGCCTACGCCACCGGCCCCGCCGCGGGCAAGCTGCTCAAGAACTACCCTGGCCTGCCCTTCGAGCAGCGCATCCCCGCCACCCTGTTCCAGGTGCTCGACACCGACGGCCGGCCGGTGCCCGGCTCGGTCAACCCCGAGCCGATCGCCGGCCCGGTCGCCGTCCCGGTGGCCCGCGGCGCGGCCGGCCCCACCTATGCGAGCGTCCGGCTCCAGGGCATGCCGTTCCGCACCTTGACCGCGCCGGTGAACGTGATCGGCTTCGGGCGCGTCGGCGCGGTCAGCCTCGGCCTGGTCGACACGACCGAGGCCACCGTCGGCCGCGTGCGCCGCCTGCTGGTCGGCGCCGGGCTGCTCGCCCTCGCCCTGGCGGCGCTGCTGGCCTGGGTGGCCGGCCGGGCCGCGACGCACCCGGTGACGCGCATCAGCGCCGCCGCGCGGGCGGTGGCCGACAGCGGAGACCCGTCGCGCCGGGTCGTCGCCGGCGGCCGTGACGAGCTCGCCGACCTCGGCCGCACCCTGAACCGCATGCTCGCCCGGCTCGAGGCCGTCCAGGGCGAGCTGGCCGGCACGCTCGACGCGCAGCGCCGCTTCATGGCCGACGCCTCCCACGAGCTGCGCACGCCGCTCACCAGCCTGCGCGGCAATCTCGACATCCTGGCGCGCAACCCGGGCATGCCGGTCGCGGAGCGGGCCGCCACCGTCGCCGAGCTACGCGCCGAGGCCGAGCGCATGAGCCGCCTGATCGACGGCCTGCTGCACCTCGCGCGGGGCGACGCGCAGTCGCGGCGCGACGTCCGGGTCGCCGTCGACCTGGTCGACCTCGCCGCCGGCGAGGTCGCGCGCGTGCGCCGCGTCGCGCCGGGGCACCACCTCCGTCTCGAGCTGCCCGACCGGCCGGTGCTGGTGGGCGCGCGTGACGACCTGGTCCACCGCGCGCTCGGCAACCTGCTCGACAACGCGGTGGTCCACGGCGGCCCGAACGTCCTGGTAGCCCTGACGGTGGCCGGCCGCACGGCGGTCGTGCTGGTGCGCGACGACGGTCCCGGCGTCGCCGCCGAGGAGCTGCCGCACCTGTTCGAGCGCTTCTGGCGCGGGCCGGCCGCCCGCGGCCGCTCCGGCACCGGGCTCGGCCTCGCCATCGCCGCCGCGGCCGCCCACGCCCTCGGTGGCGAGCTCACCGTCGCCTCCAGGCCCGGCGAGACCAGCTTCACGCTGCGCCTGCCGCTGGCACCGACCCCGGCGAGGCTTGATCGGTCGACGCCGGACGCCATCCGCACCTGACCCGCAACGAGCCGGGATCCCTTCAGGCGTCGACCGTCGAGCCTTCATGGGAGGTGCCAAGCAGGCGCGTGGCCGGCGAGGAGCCGCCGCCGGACCGTCCGCCCGCGCGGACCCGTCTCTAATCGAACCCCAACCGGCTTCTTCACGCGGTCTCAGCAGCGGTTCAGGGACGTCTCAGGCCCCGCCGCCAGACTGCGCACGCCCACGGCCCGGCGGCCGGGTGCTCGTGCACCCTGCCGCCGGTGGCGTGTGGCACCGGCCAGTGGCCGACGTGGCGCGCCGAGGGCGGCGCGCCCGGCGTCCAGAGAGGTGGGAGAGGGTGGGATGGCAGTGCATCGACGTTTCATGGGGCCGAGGCTGCGCCTGGGGGCGCTCGCGCTGGTCGTCGCCGTCGCCGCGAGCGCGTGCGGTGGCGGCGGTGGCGGCAGCGGTGGCCCGTCCGGCGGGGGCGGCACCCCCGTCAAGGGTGGCACCCTGCACATCTACAACCAGAACGACGTGGACTACCTCGACACGGCGCTGGGCTACTACACCGTGACCCTGGCGTTGCAGCGCGCCTACGCCCGCACGCTGTACTCCTGGGACATCGACAAGACCGGCGAGGCCCACAGCATCCCGGTGCCGGACCTGGCCGACGGCGAGGCGAAGATCTCCGGGAACAACACCGTGTTCGCCTTCAAGGTCCGCAAGGGCGTCCGCTGGGCCCCGCCGGCGACCGGCGAGGTGACCCCGGACGACTTCGTCTACGCCGTCGAGCGGATGTTCGACAAGACCAACCCGTCGCCGGGGCAGTCCTACGCCCTGCTGATCGAGGGCGCCGACGACTTCGCCGCCGGTAAGGCCAAGACCATCTCGGGGATCGCGGTCAGCGGCGACACCGTCACCTACACCCTGAAGAAGCCGGCCCCCGACTTCCTGTCGATCGTGACGCTGCCGTTCTTCGCCCCGGTGCCGCGCGACTACGCCTCCAAGTTCAAGGTCGGCCCCGACTACGGCAAGCACATCGTGGGCTCCGGCCCGTACACGCTGAAGAGCTACACCCCTGAGAAGTCGATCGAGCTGGTTCGCAACACCAACTGGGACCCGGCCACCGACCCGCTGCGCAAGGCCTGGGTCGACAAGATCGAGATGCGCATCGGCCTCGAGCCCGACGCCATCCAGCAGGCCATCGAGCGCGGTGACGCCGACCTCTCGCTCGACTCCCAGCCGCCCAACGCCGCGCTGCAGCGGCTGAGCACCGACCCCGCGCTGAAGCAGCGCTTCTCGGTCGAGACCACCGGGTGCATCCGCTACTTCGCGCTCGGCACCGACAAGCGCGCGGGCGACATCTCCGACGTGCGCGTGCGGCAGGCGATCAACTACGCGATCGACAAGGTCGCCATCCAGCGCGTCCGTGGCGGCCCGATGGCCGGCGACCCGGCCTCGACGATCCTCACCCCGACGCTGCTCGGCTACCAGAAGTTCGACCTCTACGCCACGCCGGACTCCAAGGGCGACCCGGAGAAGGCCAAGCAGCTCCTCGCCCAGGCCGGCTTCCCCAACGGGATCACCCTCACCTACGTCGGGCCCGACTCGGGCAAGGGCGACGCGGTGAACACGGCCGTGCAGGCCTCGCTCGAGCGCGCCAGCATCAAGCTGAAGATCCGCAAGTACGCGGGCTCGAGCGTCTACACCGACTCCCTGCAGAAGACCGCCGACCGCGCCAAGCACCAGATCGGCCAGGCCGCCTGGTGCCCGGACTACCCGGGCGACGGCACGCGCTCGTTCATGGTGCCGCTGGTCGACGGCCGCAGCATCCAGCCGACCGGCAACAACAACTACGGCGAGTACAACAACCCGGCCGTGAACACCGAGATCGACCAGGCCCTGGCCGAGCCGGACCGCGACAAGCGCGCCGCGCTCTGGGCCGAGGTCGACCACCAGGCCATGCAGGACGCGATGTGGGCGCCGTTCCTCTACGACAAGACCCAGTTCTTCTGGTCGGCGCGCACGCGCAACTGGAAGTACACCAGCTGGGGGGCGAACCCGGAGCTGCCCGCGCTCTGGATCGACCAGAGCGGATAACGCGCGTCGCGCCAGCCGGCGCCGGTGGGGCTGACCGGGCCCCCCGGCGCCGGTCCCGCTCCAGCCTCCGGACGGGGGCTCGCCGGGTGGGACAATCCCGGACGGAAGCAACCCGTGCAGCTGGGAGGGGCGGATGAAGGGGTACGTGAAGCAGCTCGCCACGCTGGCGCTCGGCGCCCTGGTCGCCGCCGGCCTGCTGGTCGGCCGGGCGGGCGCGCCGGACGCCGCCAGCGCCGCGCCGGTGGCCCGCGCCGCCGGCTCCACCCGCTCCGACGGGCCGTTGCCCGGGTTCCGGCGGGTGGTGTTCCTCAGCCACGTCAACGACCCGGCGACCGTGCCCCTGTTCCCCGGCGACCCCGAGTTCACCCTGACGCCCGTGTTCACCATCCCCGAGGACGGCTTCTACCTGAACCTGATCCACGAGGGCGAGCACACCGGCACCCACTTCAGCGCGCCCTGTCACTTCAACGAGGGCCAGCGCTGCGCCGACCAGCTGGCCGCGCGTGACTACCTGCGACCGGCGGTGGTGATCGACGTGCGCCGGCAGGCCGCCGCCGACGCCGACTTCGAGGTGAGCGTCGCCGACATCAGGCGCTTCGAGCGGCGCCACGGCCGCATCCCCGCCAACGCCGCGGTGATCGCCCGCACGGGCTGGGCGGAGAAGTGGGGCACGCCCGCGTACTACAACTTCGACGCCGAGGGCAACGTCCACCAGCCCGGGTTCAGCCTCGAGGCGGCCCGCTGGCTGATCGCCCACCGCCGGCTCGGCGCGCTCGGGACCGACACGTTCGGCCCGGAGGCCGCGACCGACACCGAGTTCCGCGTCAGCGCGCTGGTGCTGCACGGGCACCGGCTGGTCCTCGAGAACCTGGACGGGCTGGGACGGATGCCGGCGGTCGGCGGCTGGGTGGTCGTCGGCGGCCCGCGCAACAAGGCCGGCTCGGGGGCGCCGTCCACCATCTTCGGCTTGGTTCCCTGATCCCGCGGCATGCGCGGCGCCCGCCGCCGGCGGGCGCCGTGGCGGTCCCTCACGGGTCCGGGGCACCGAACCGCTACCTGAGCAACGCGGGCACCCCGTATCCTGTGCTCTCGACGCCGACCACGAGGAAGGAGCGGCGCCGTGGGTGGCCGGTAGTACCGGTGGCAACCGCTCGACCCGGTACACTCACCGCTTGGCAGGCAACGGAGGCTTGCGCGGTGACCCGGTCGTGCAGGCTGCCCGCCCGGCTCACGAGGCCTGGCGCTCCACGCCGAAGGAGGACTGCAACGTGGGCGACGTAGTGCTCATCGCCGACGACGAAGAGGACATCATCCGCTTCGTCGAGATCAACCTGCGCCTCGAAGGCCTCGACGTGATCACGGCCCACGACGGCGAGGAGGCACTGCACAAGGCCCTCGCCGAGCGCCCCAGCCTGATCCTGCTGGACGCGATGATGCCGCGGATGGACGGGTACGAGGTCTGCGCCAAGCTGCGCGCGGACGAGCGCACCTTCCAGATGCCGATCATCATGCTCACGGCCAAGTCCCTCGAGGCCGACCGGGCGCAGGCCCGCCACGTCGGCGCCGACGACGTGATCATCAAGCCGTTCGACCCGACCGAGTTGGTCGACAAGGTGAAGAGCCTGCTCGCCGGAGGCTCGCGCCCCGGCTCGCCGGGCACCGAGCCCTGGTCAGGCGGCTCGCCCGGCACCTGGACGGGTGGCGGCAGCGGCGAGCCGTGGTTCGGCGGGGGCGACGACACTTCGCCCGGCGGCGACCCGTGGCCCGGCGGCTCGCCTGGTCCGGGTGGCACCTGGCCGGACACCGGTGGCGAGCGCAGCCCGTTGCCGGACGACGACGATCTCGACCCCTGGTCGCCTGGCGGCCGCTGGCCCTCTGGCTGACGATCGCCAGTTCTCCGAGCCGGGCGTCCTTCCGGAGTCAGGGCGTCTCGTCGCCCGGGGGCTGCTGGGAGAGGAAGCGCTCCAGCTCGGCGGCGATCTCGTCGCCTGAGGGGATGCGGTCGTCGCCGCCCTGCTCGACCAGGGCGCGGATCTGGTCGATGAACTCGCCGATCTGCGGGCGCTCGTTGATCGCCTGCTCGACCTGCTCCAGGTGCTCCTTGCTGGCCGCCTCCAGCTCGGTCGTGTCGACCTCCACGTCGGTGAGGCGGGCCAGCGCGCGCACCAGGGCGAGCGCGGCGGGCGGGTGGCCGCCGCCGGCGACGTACGGAGGCACCCGGGCCCACAGGCCGGTGGCGGGGATGCCGGCCTGGTGCAGGCGGTCCTCGATGACGCTCTGGATGCCGCCGTTCAGCTCGACGGTCATCGGCACGGTCTCGAGGCGGCCGGCCAGGTCCGAGTCGGCCGAGGTGCCGAAGACGACGACCGGGTCGGTGTGCAGGCTCGGGGCCGGGAAGGCGCCCAGCCCGAACACCTCGCGCACGGCCAGCTCACGGCAGAGCCTGACCACCTCGTCGCCGAAGGCGCGCCAGCGGAGGTCGGGCTCCGGCCCGGTGAGCAGCAGCACGTCGCGGTTCCCGGCGTCGCCGAGGGAGAGCTCGATCGGCGACCAGGTCACCTGCTCGATGGTGCCGCCGGCGAGCCGCACGACGGGCCGGCGGGCGCGGTAGTCGATCAGCTCGTCGCTGTCGAACTCGGCCAGCGGCCGGGCCTTCCAGCGGGCGCGCAGGAACACGGCGCTGGTCTGGCCGGCCACCCCGGCATCGGTCCAGCCGGACATGTGGACCACCAGGAACGGGTCCCGCAGCGCGGGACGCTCGCTCAGCTCGACCAGAGGCGCCATACGGGCAGGGTAGCCGGTTCCGGCAACGAGCGTGAGGCCGGCGCCGGGCCGGTCCCGTGCCGCGGCGGGCGCTCCCGGTCGCCTCGGTCGGCTGCCCCGCAGGCAGCGCGACCACGAGCTCGGCGGCGACACGCGACAGTGGTGCTAGCTTGGTCGCGTGACCAGCCCCACCGGCCCCGGCCGGGCGTCCCCGTTGCGCCCCTTCCGCCACCGTGGCTACGCGACCCTGTGGACCGGGTCGTTCGTCTCCAACATCGGCACCTGGATGGAGACCGTCGCGGTGGGCGTCTACGTCACCCAGACCACCGGCCAGGCGGCGTGGACCGGCACGGTCGCGGCGCTCACCTACGCGCCGACGGTCCTGCTCGCCCCCATCGGTGGCGCGCTCGCCGACCGCTTCGACCGGCGCCGCTTCCTCGGCGCCGTCACCCTGTTCCAGACGGTGCTCGCCGGCACCCTGGCGCTGCTGGCCGCCACCGACGCGCTGTCGCTGCCGGCGGTGGCCGTGATCGCGCTGCTCGCGGGCTGCGCCTTCGCCGTCTACATGCCGACCTTCGCGGCCGTCACCCCCGACCTGGTGCCGCGCGACGACCTGCTCGGGGCGATGAGCCTCGGCGCCGCGCAGTACAACCTCGGCAGGGTGGTAGGGCCGGCGCTGGCAGGCATCGTGATCACCGCCGGCGGTCTGGCCTGGGCGTTCGGGCTGAACACGGTGAGCTTCGGCGCGGTGCTGGTGGCGCTCGCGCTGCTCCGCTTCCCGCCCGTCGATGTTCCGGACGGGCCTGCGCCCCGCATGTGGGCCAACATCGCCGTCGGCGCGCGCGCCGCCCGCCAGGACGCCGGCATCCGCACGGCGCTGCTGCTCCTGCTCGCCACCACCTTCCTGGTGTCGCCGTTCATCGGGCTGGTGCCGGCGGTCGCGATCAAGGTGTTCGACGCTGGCGCCGGCGGTACCTCGGCGCTGGTGACCGCCCAGGGCATCGGCGCGGTGCTGTCAGCTCTGGCCGCCACGCCGCTGGCCGCCCGGCTCGGCAGGCGCCGCCTGCTGGTCGTCGCCCTGCTCGCGGTCGGCCCGGCCGCCGCCCTCTACGGCCTCGCCCCGCGGTTCCCGCTGGCGGTCGCCGGCATCGGCGTCCTCGGGTTCTGCTACCTCGCGGTCCTCTCCGGCACCTCGACGGTGTGCCAGGCGCGCGCGCCGCGCGAGCTGCGCGCCCGCATCGCCAGCCTGTTCATGATCGCGGTCGGGGGCGGCCATTCCCTCGGCCTGGTCGTCCAGGGCTGGCTCGGCGACCGCGTCGGCCTCCCACTCGTCACCGCGGTGACCGGCCTGCTCCTGCTCGCCATCGTGATCGCCGTGCGCCTGCTCCGCCCGGACTGGATGCTGGCGATGGACACCTCCACGGAGCCCGAGCCCGCCGTGCCCGGCGCGGGGACGCCTGAGGAAGCCCAGCTGCCGCTGGCCGGGCTCGAGCGCCAGGCGGCACCGGCCGCCGGGCTCGACGGGGCCGCCGGCCTGGACGGGCAGGCGCGCACGGCCGCCCGCGGTCGGGGAGATCCGTCCGTGCCCGGCCAGGCCGCCGAGCCGACCGAGGAGGACGCCGCGCCCGGGCTCGGGACGTGAGCAGCCAGGTGGTTCTCAGGTCACACGAGTGACGGTACGGAGCAATCCGCCGGACCGTCAGAGGTCGACCACCCGGTGCTCCCGCACCGCCGCGCTACCTGATGTCCATGCGAGCCAGGCGGCGGCTGGCGAGCGCGAGGGCGAGCAGGGTGACCACGGCGGCGAGCACGGTGGAGCTGAGCGGGCCGAGCCGGGTCGCGACGGTCGGGCCGTCGTGGGCGGTGATCGCCGCGAGCACGCCCTCCGCGTAGCCGCGCACCGCCAGCGACGACGCCGACGGCGCCACGCTCACCAGGGCGCCCTCCCATAAGACGACGTAGACCAGGCCGACCGCGAGGGCGCGCCCGATGAACAGGGACAGGGCCACGCCGAGGGCGCAGTAGGCGAGCGCGCCGACCGTGGTGGCGGCGAGCGTGCCGAGCAGCAGGCTGGTGGCGTCGAAGCTGCCGGCGATCGCCTGGCTCACGACCAGCAGGGGCAGCAGCACAACCAGGGTGGCGGCCGCGGCTGCGGCGAACTCCGCGGCCAGGATGGCCGCCCTGGAGATCGGCTTCAGCAGCAGGTTCGTGGCCGTGCCGTCGCGCACCTCGGAGCCGAGGGCGGCGGTGGCGAAGGCGAGGCTGACGACCGGCAGCAGGAACGGCAGCACCAGGTTGCGGAACAGGCCGAGGCTGAAGTCGACCGGGTCGCTGTCGCCCTGGAAGGAGAACAGCAGCGCCGGCGCCAGCAGGGGGATCGCGCTGAGCAGGACGGTCACCACCAGCCGGCGCCCGGCGAGGAGCTGGCCGAGGGCGTGGCGGCAGACCACCCAGGCGCGCCTCATCGCCGTCCCACCAGGTAGCGGAAGACCTGCTCCAGGGACTCGTCGGTGGTGCGGACCTCGCGCAGGCTCACGCCCTGGGCGCGGGCGAGCCGCGGCAGCTCGGTGGCGAACGCCTGCACCGAGCGGGTGCGGGCCTGCATGCGGTCGCCGTCGACCTCGACGGCGACCGTGGTCGGCATGGCGATCAGGCCGGCGGCGAGCTCGCGGGCGCCGTCGGCCTGGACCACCACCGTGCGGGGCTGGTCCGCCATCAGGTCGCGGATGGCGTGGAAGTCGCCCGAGGCGGCGAGCCGGCCGCTGACCAGCACCAGGATCTGCGAGGCGAGCCGCTCCACCTCGCCGAGGATGTGGCTGGACACCAGCACCGTGACGCCGGCCTGGCCGAGCGCCCGCACCAGCTCGATGAAGCGCGCCCGCTGGCCCGGGTCCATGCCCGTCATGGGCTCGTCCAGGATCAGCAGCGAGGGCTGGTGGACGATCGCCCCGGCCACCTTGGCCCGCTGCCGCTCGCCCTTGGACAGGCCGCCGAGGCGGCGCCCGGCCAGCGCCTCCATCCCGACCTGGGCGATCGCCTGGTCGGCGGCTGTCGCCGGCTGCTCCAGCCCTTGCAGGTCCGCGTGGAGGCGGGCGTAGGAGCGCACCGTCAGCCGCGGGTAGAGGCGGTCGCCGTCGGGCACCACCCCGATCGCCCGGTACAGCATCGGGTCGCCGGCCAGCGGCCGGCCGAACAGCAGCACCTCGCCCTGGGAGGGCTGCAGCAGGCCGGTGATCGCCTTGAGCGTGGTGGTCTTGCCGGCTCCGTTCGGCCCGAGCAGGCCGGTCACGCCCGGCCGCAGCTCGAAGGAGAGGTCGGCGACGGCGACCACGTCCCCGTACCACTTGGAGAAGTGGCGCAGCTCAACCACCGGTGCGGTGGCTGTCTGGCTCATGGCCGCAGCCTGGCGATCCGCCAGGCGAGCAGGGAGCCCGCGAGCAGGGTCAGCACGGCGAGGGCGGCGAGGTAGGCGGGGCCGGTGAAGCCGGCCTGCCCGGCCAGTGAGTTGGGCTCGAAGCGCTGGCCGAAGACCCAGTCGACGAAGCGGCCGGGCAGGCCGCCGAGGGAGACGAAGGTGAGCCAGCGACGCCCCGGCATGGTCGGCGGGGAGGTGAAGAAGAGGATGTTGGCCAGGGCGCTGGAGGCCAGGAAGCTGCCGAGCAGGCCGGCCGTCGCCAGGCTGCGCCGCTCCGCGAGGCTCGCCACCGCCAGGGAGATGACGGCGTAGAAGACGGTCAGCACGCCGCCGGCGAACAGGATGCGGCCCAGGTCGCCGAGATGCTGGCGCAGGTAGGTCGCGGCGCTCGGCGCGGTCAGGGCGTTGCCGGCGTACAGGATCACCAGCGGCAGCAGGGCGACGAGGCCGACCACCAGGAGCAGGGCGGCGAGCTTGGCGGCCAGGTAGTCGGCCCGGGTCACCGGCCTGGTGAACACCAGGGCGAGCACGTGCTGGCGGCGGTCGGGGCACAGCAGCTCGGGCGCTGCCGTGGCCGCGAACAGCAGCAGCACCACCGCGACGATGCCGAAGTACTCGGGATAGCCGAGGAACTGGCCGACCGACTCGCCCACCAGCAGGCGGATGCCGATGAACGCCAGCACCGGGCCGAACGCGGCCACGATCAGCGCGAACGGCACCACCTTGGTCTTCCAGTTGCGCTTCAGCCCGAGCACGCGGCGCACGCCGGCGACGACGATCGCCTTGATGCGGCGCGAGCGGCCCTCGCGGGGACCGTCGTAGTGGCGGTAGCCGCGGTCGTAGATGGCGCCGGCGGGCAGCTCGCTCACGACGCCCTCCAGGCGGGCTGGGGTTCCGGCTCCGGGGGAGCCGGCACCGCCTCCTCGGCGGCGGCAGCGGCCTGCAGGCGCAGGAAGGTCTCTTCCAGGCTGGGGGCGCGGGGCACCAGCCGGCGCAGCGGCCAGCCGCGGTCGGCGGCGACGTCCCGGATCAGGTCGGCGGCGTCGTCGCGGCCGTGCACCTGCAGCTCCTCACCGGCCGGCTTGACCTCGAGGCCGGCAGTCGCCAGGGCGGCCTGCACCTCCCCGCCGTTGTCGCCGAGCTGCACCCCGAAGCCCGGCGAGGCGGCGCCGGCGGCCTCGACGATCGAGGCCTGCAGCAGCACCTCGCCGGCGTGGACCATGATGATGTGGTCGCAGACCCGCTCGACGTCGCCGAGCAGGTGGGTGGAGACGAGCACGTCGACGCCGAGCTCGGCGCGGATGCGCTTGATCAGGTCGAGCATGTCCTCGCGGCCCTGCGGGTCCATGCCGTCGGTGGGCTCGTCCAGCAGGAGCAGCTGCGGATCGTGGACCAGGGCCGTGGCCAGCTTCACGCGCTGCTGCATGCCGGTGGAGAAGCCGCCGATGGCCCGGTAGCGCTCCTCCTCCAGGCCGACCTGGTAGCAGATCTCGCTGGCCCGCTCGCGGGCCTGGCGTGTCGGCAGGCCGCCGAGCTGGCCCATGAACGCCACGAAGTCGGCCGCGGTCACGTCCCCGGGCAGGCACTGGCCTTCCGGCAGGTAGCCGACCGCCTGGCGGATCGCCAGCGGGTCGACGGCCACGTCGTGGCCGAGCACGCGGGCCTGGCCGGCGTCCGGCTTGAGCAGGCCGAGCAGCAGCTTGATGAGGGTGGACTTGCCGGCGCCGTTGGAGCCGACCAGCCCGGTGCAGCCGGACTGGACCGTCACGTCGACGCCCCGAAGGGCCAGCACCGAGCCGTAGCGCTTGCTGAGTCGCTCAGCCTCCGCGACAGGCACCTGCGATGGACCTCCGGCGTCGGTGGTTGGCCGCGATCGGACGGCGGAACCTTTGCAGCCTGCCAAGAACTGATCAAGCCAGACACGCAGACGTGTCGCGAATCGGTATCGAGTTGTCGAACTCGGGCTGGGGCTAATCCGGGCGCCGTTCCGTCCGATCAGTGATCCGACACCCGCCATGCCCTTCCATCTTCCACCACGGAGGCCGATCGCGTGCGCCGTCTTGCGTCCCTGCTCGTCCCCGCCCTCCTCGCCGGCGTGCTGGCCGCGGCCGCTCCCGCGCACCGCGCCGACGCCGCCTGCGCGGCGACCAACCACCGGTCGATCTCGGGCAGCGTGCGCGGCTCGGACGGCCTGGCGGTCAACGTGTTCATCGGCCTGGACGTGCTCGACCGGTCCGGCCGCCACATCAAGCTCGACGGCTGCACCGGCGGCTCCGGCTACACCACCTACCTGCACCTGAACCGCACGCTGCCGCCATCGGGCGGGAGCTCGGGCCAGGTCGCCTGGCGGGTCGGCCTGCCCGCCAACGCCGCCACGGCGTGGATCGAGACCTACCCCAAGAACAGCAGCGGGACGACCGACACCAGCTACTACGGCGGCTCGATGCGCCGCAAGGTCGCCATCGGCCCAGGGGTGAACCTGCGCCTGCCGGTCGTCTGCGGCCGCAGCGGCGGCCTCACCGGCGGCGTGCACGGCTACGTCACCCTCCACGGCAACCGCATCAAGGCCGACCGGGCGATCGCCTGGTCGATGTACCCGGACACCGACCCGCGCACGAAGATCCTCGGCTTCGCCATCGGCGCCGGCGCCGACAACGGCTTCTACAGCATCTACAAGCTCGCCCGGAACCAGCGCTACGACGTGCGCATCACGGTCACCAACCCCGCCAACGGCCACCGCGACACCAAGCGCCTCGTCAACGTCCAGGTCGGCGGCACCTGCCGCAACACCCCGCTGAACGTGGCTTTCGGTTGATTCGGGGGGAGCCCGAGACAGCTCCCCCCGAACCCCCCCATCGGGTACCTCGGCGGGATCCCTGCTCGGGCCTCGGGTCGGTGCGGCGGGATCCAGCTGGTCGTCCTGTGGCTGCGGCGGGATCCAGCTGCCCACCACGCCCTGTGCCCACTCGGCCGTTGGGGGTAGCCTGGGCGGCCAGAGCGGGTCGAAGGTCATCGCGGGAGTCCACCCATGCGGCGCTACGACGACGTCCGGGAGAGCTGGTGTCCGGGCCGGTAACCGTCGTCTGGGACGAGGAGCTGGGCGCCTACGACTTCGGCCCCGAGCACCCGCTGCGCCCCGAGCGGGTGCGCCTGACCATCTCGCTGGCGCGGGCGACCGGCCTGCTCGACCGGGCCACGCTGATCGGCCCCGCGACGCTGTCCGGCGCCGACCTCGCCCGGGTCCACAGCCTCGAGTACCTCGCCACCGTCAAGGCGTGCGGCAAGGACGGGCACGCCGCGCCCGCCTACGGGCTCGGGCCGGGCGACACGCCGTCGTTCCTCGGCATCCACGACGCCTCGGCACGGGTCTGCGGCGCCACCCTGGCCGCCGCCGACGCGGTCGTGCACGGCGGCGCCCAGCACGCGTTCTCGCCCGCCGGCGGCCTGCACCACGCGATGCCCTCGCGCGCCTCCGGCTTCTGCGTCTACAACGACCCGGCCGTGGCCATCGCCTGGCTGCTCGAGCAGGGCGTGCACAAGGTCGCCTACGTCGACGTGGACGTCCACCACGGCGACGGGGTGGAGGCGATCTTCGCCGACGACCCGCGCGTGCTCACGATCTCGCTCCACGAGTCCGGCCGCTACCTGTTCCCCGGCACCGGCTTCCCCGACGAGATCGGCGAGGGCGACGCCAAGGGGTCGATCGCCAACCTCCCGCTGCCCCCGTACACCACCGACGACCTCTACCTGGCCGCCTTCGACGCGCTGGTGCCGGCGCTGGTGCGCGCCTTCGAGCCCGAGATCCTGGTCAGCCAGCTCGGCTGCGACACCCACTACACCGACCCGCTGGCCCACCTGGCGCTCACCACCGGGGCCTACCGGCAGCTCGCCGGCCGCCTCCACGACCTCGCCCACACCGTCACCCAGGGCCGCTGGCTCGCCACCGGCGGGGGCGGCTACCAGTGGGCCGCCGTCGTCCCCCGCGCCTGGTGCGGCTACCTCGCCGAGATGGTCGGCGCCGACCTCCCCGAGCAGCTCCCCGACGCCTACCGCGACGAGGTCGCCCGCCTCGGCGCCGACGTCCCTCCCGAGATGGCCGACGACGTCGTCGCCCTCTCCACCGAGCACCGCGGCCGCGTGGAGAGCCAGGTCGCCGCCGCCCTCGACGCGCTGCGCAACAACCTGTTCCCCTTGCACGGCTTGCGGGTCTGAGCCGGCGGCGGCCGCGCCGGCCGCGCCGTCGGCACGGGCCTCTCCGCTACCATGAGACTGCCCCAGACGTCCGATGATGGAGTTGGCATGCCCGCGATCCCCCGTGAGCAGCTGCGCGAGCACCTGGTTGCGAGCCGTATCGCCGGGTCGGTGCGGACGCCGGTCGCGGACGTGCTGCGCAAGGCGGAGCTGGTCGCCGCCGGCGACCCCGAGCACTGCTTCGGGCTGTCAGGGATGAGCCGGTACACCCGCGACGAGGTGCTGGCGGAGGTCACCAAGCAGTTCGGCTGGGCTCACACCCCCGGGGAGCCGGGGGCGGGGCCGACCTTCATCGACCCGGAGCTGGTGCTCGACGAGCTCGAGCGGGCGGCCGTGCGGCTCGCCAAGGCGGCGCGGGACGGTGAGCACGTGCTGTTCGGCACCGGCCACCCGACCGGGCCGCTGGGGATGTACCAGATCCTGGCCGCCGCCCTGCGTGACGGCGGCGCCAAGGTGTCGAGGCCGGGCGACGGCATCGCCTTCATGCTCGGCGGCCGGCGGCACATGATCCGCTACGTGCTGCAGGTGGCCACGCTCGCCTCGGCGTCGAAGCTGTACCACACCCACGACGCCCACCCGATGGAGCTGGTGCTCGACCAGGCCGGCGAGATCGACCTGGTGGTCGGGGACCACGGCTTCGCCGGGGCGGCGGCCGAGCGTGGCATCGACGTCGTGTCGGTGGCCGACATCAACGACCCCGCCTTGCCGATGGCCAAGGCGGAGGGCCGGGCCGAGGTGGTCGTGGGCATGGACGACAACGTGTTGCCGGCGCTGTACGAGCCGCTGGCCGAGCACCTGACCGCCGCGCTGTGACCGACAAGCACGCGCGCCTGGTCGAGCAGGTCCTCGACGATCCGGGGACGGTGATCCTGCTCGGCTCGATGGACTCCGGCAAGACCACCTTCGCGCGCGCGCTGCTCGCCGGCGCGGTCGAGCGCGGCATCCGCGCCGCCTACCTGGACACCGACGTCGGCCGCACCACCGTCGGGCCGCCGACCACGATCGGGCTGAAGCACGTGCTCGAGGGCAAGCACCTGAGCGACGACGAGCTGGCGAAGGCGGACGGGCTCTACTTCGTCGGCTGGGTGTCGGCCCAGTTCCACCTGCTGCCGCTGGTGGCCGGGACGGCCAAGCTGATGAACGAGGCCAGGGCGGGCGGGGCCGAGCTGGTTGTGGTCGACACGTCCAGCCTGATCAGCGGCGTCTACGGCCAGATCCTGAAGTACCACAAGCTCGAGGTGACCAGGCCCGACTACGTGATCGGCTTCCAGCGCGGCGAGGAGCTGGACCCGCTGCTCGGGATCGCCAGGCGGTTCACCCCCGCCAGGGTGGAGGCCTGGCCGGTCCACCCCGAGGTCCACCCGACCTCGGCCTACGACCGCGCCGAGACGCGGCGGGCGCGCTTCGCGGCCTACTTCTCGGGACCGCTGCACCGCTGGCGGGTCAAGCCGGCGGTGTTCATGCCGAGCCTGCCGCCGGACGCGGACCTGCGCAGCCTGGCGGGGCTCCTGGTCGGCATGGAGGACGGCAAGGGCTCCTGCGTCGGCATCGGCTACCTGGAGCTGACCGAGGACGGCGGCCTGCGGATGATCTCGACCGTGTCGGAGGGCGCCAGGGCGTTGCGGCTCGGCTCCACCCGCATCACCCCGGACTGGTCGTCCACCACCCGGGTCGACCTCCGGCACCTGTTCGGCACCGAATGAGGCAGCGGACACGGCGCCGACTCCGGTAGCGTTGCGCTGGCGGCCGGCCGAGCCGGCAAGGGAGCCGGCGAGGCCGCGAGTCGAGGGACGGCACGGATGGCGAGCTACGACTGGATCACCTTCACCTCCGACTACGGGCTGGACGACAACTTCGTGGGCGTCTGCCGTGGGGTGATGGCCGGGATCGCCCCGCACGCGCGGGTGATCGACGTGAGCCACGCCGTCGCCCCCCAGGACGTCCGCCAAGGCGCCATCGTGCTGGCGCAGTCGGTGCCGTTCATGCCGCCGGCCGTGCACCTGGCCGTGGTCGACCCGGCGGTCGGCACGCCGCGCGGCTCGGTGGTCGTCGAGGCGGGCGACAGCCTGCTGGTCGGGCCCGACAACGGCCTGCTCGTCTGGGCGGCCGACGAGCTCGGCGGCGCCAAGCGCGCGCACGCCGTCTCCAACCGCGACTACCAGCTCCCCAGGGTCTCCAAGACGTTCCACGGCCGCGACGTGTTCGCCCCGGCCGCCGCCCATCTCGCCGCCGGGGTCGACCCGGCGACGCTGGGCCCGGAGCTGGACCCCGACGAGCTGCGCCGCCTCACGCCGCCGCGCTCGCGGGTCGACGACGACCACATCCACGGCGAGGTGGTCCTCGTCGACCACTTCGGCAACGTCGCCCTCAACGTCAGCCGGGCCGAGCTGGAGAGCGTCGGGGCGGTGCTCGGCGACCGGGTTGAGGTCCGCCTCGGCGGGCAGACCTGGCGCATGCCGTTCGCGGAGACGTTCGCCTCGGTCCCCGCCGGCCGCATGGTCCTCCACGAGGACTCCTTCCGGCTCCTGACCGTCGCCGTCAACCAGGGAAGGGCCGCCGAGCGCCTGCGGGCGCGGACCGGCGACCCCGTGGTGGTCAGCCGGGCGGTGGACTGATGGCCGAGCCGACCCGCCGCATCCTGGTCACCGGCGCGGCCCGCTCGACCGGCCGCCGCGTGGTGGCGGCGCTGGCCGACCACCCCTCGGTGGCCAGCGTGGTCGCGGTCGACGACGCGCCGGCCTTCGAGCTGTTCGACGCCAAGGTCGAGGTCCTGCAGGTGGACCTCGGCAGCCCCGCCCTGGTGCGGGTGCTGCGCGAGACGGGCGTGGACACCTGCGTGCACCTCGGGGTCGGGGCCGAGCCACGGGCCATGGGAGGACGCGCCGCCATGAAGGAGCACAACGTGCTCGGCACGATGCAGCTCCTCGCGGGCGCCTACCACGCGCCCGACCTGCGCCGCCTGGTGCTGAAGTCGACCACGGCGGTGTACGGGTCGGCGCCGGGCGACCCGGCGGTGTGGACCGAGTCCATGGAGCCGGGGACGCCCCGCCACGGCTACGCCAGGGACGCCATGCAGGTGGAGGACTACGTCCGCTCGTTCGACCGGCGCCGGCCGGACGTGACCGTCACCGTGCTGCGCATGGCCAACCAGGTGGGGCCGACGGTCGAGAACCCCCTCACGCGCTACTTCGGGCTGCCGGTCTGCCCGGTGGTGTTCGGCTTCGACCCGCGCCTGCAGTTCCTGCACGAGCAGGACGCCGAGGCGGCCCTGGTCCGGTCGGTGCTCGGCCCGGTGGCCCACGGCACCTTCAACGTCGCCGGCGACGGCGTGGTCCTGCTCAGCCAGGCGATCCGCATCGCCGGCAAGCCGCCGCTGCCGATCCCCGAGCCGCTGGTGCCGTACGCGACCGAGCTGCTGCGCCGTACCGTCGACGTCTCCCCGGAGCAGGTCAGCTTCCTGCAGTTCGGCCGCGTGGCCGATACCACGGCGGCCCGGGTCGAGCTCGGCTTCGCGCCGGCCCGCTCCTCGCTGGAGGCGTTCGAGGACTTCGCCGCCACCCGGCTCCACGGCGTGGTCACCGAGGAGCGCGTGACGCGCCTGGAGCGGGAGGCGCTCGCCGCGCTGCGGCGGGCCGCCGCCTGGGTCTCCGGGGAGGTGCGCACATGAGCGCCGGGCCGGAGCGGGCCGGCCGCCGAGGCCGCCAGGCGGCGCGTCCGGCCGACCAACCGGAGCGGCCCCGCTGCGGTGCGCGCACCGCCAAGGGCGAGCGCTGCCGCAACCCGGCGGGGCCGTCGGGGCTGTGCACGCGCCACCAGCGCGCCCTGGCCGAGGCGACCGCCGAGGCGGCCGGGACCACGAACGGCGATCCCCTGGCGCCGTTCCTGGAGTGGGCCGAGGACACGCTCGACTTCCTGCGCCGCCGCCTCACCGGCGAGTACCACGTCGACGAGTTCGGCCACGACCCCGACCTGGTCGAGCACGTGCTGGCGCCGCTGATCCGGCCGCTGTACCGGCGCTGGTGGCGGATCGAGGCCCGCGGCCTCGAGAACATCCCGGAGAAGGGCGGCGCCCTGGTGGTCGGCAACCACGCCGGCACGCTGCCGTTCGACGCGATGATGGTCGGCCTGGCGATCCTCGACGAGCACCCGGCGCACCGGACGCTGCGCATGCTCGCCGCGGACCTGGCGTTCACCCTCCCGGTGGTGGCGCCGCTCGCGCGCAAGTCGGGCAACACCCTGGCGTGTCAGGAGGACGCCGAGCGGCTGCTGCGCGCCGGGGAGCTGGTCGGCGTCTGGCCGGAGGGCTACAAGGGCCTCGGCAAGCCGTTCTCGGAGCGCTACAAGCTGCAGCGCTTCGGCCGCGGCGGCTTCGTCGAGGTCGCGCTGCGCACCGGCTCGCCGATCATCCCGGTCGCGGTGGTGGGCAGCGAGGAGATCTACCCGATGATCGGCAACCTCCGCCGCCTCGGCCGCCTGCTCGGGCTGCCGTACTTCCCCGTCACCCCGACGTTCCCGCTGCTCGGGCCGCTCGGCATGGTGCCGCTGCCGAGCAGGTGGGTGATCGAGTTCTGCCCGCCGATCGCGACCGAGCAGTTCGGCCCCGAGGCGCTGCTCGACCCGATGGCCGTCTTCGACCTCACCGACCAGGTGCGGGACACGATCCAGCAGGCGATCCAGCGGATCCTGGGCGAGCGCGGCAGCGTGTTCCGGTAGCGAGGGCGGCGGCGCTCCGCCGCGTCGGCGTGGGCGGCCCTCTCAGGGTGCTGGCAGGACGGTCGTCGTCGTAGTGGTCGGCGGCTCGGTCGTGGTGGTCGTCGGCTTCGCGGTGGTGGTGGTCGCCCGCCGGGTGGTGGTCGGCCTGGCGGTGGTCGGGGGCACGGTCGTCGCCGCGGCGCGGGAGCGTGTCGTCGGCGGCGCCGTGGCATCCGTCGCCTGGCTGCCCGCCGTGGTCGAGCTCGAGGCGACGAACGGCAGGGCCTGCGTCGGCGTCGGGGTGCCCCCGGGGACCGTGGACGGGCCCGCCCCGGTGGTGGGCGAGGCGAGGCAGCCCCCGCTGCCGCACTTGGAGCTCGGGCCGGAGAGGCTGGCGGAGACGACCACGGCGGCGGTGACGCCCACCACGAGCGCGGCCAGCACGGCCACGAGCTGCAGGCGGCGGGTGCTGGCGAGCAGGGCGAACAAGCCAGCCCCCCTGCGGGAGTGGGCGCCTTCCTTGCGGGCCACGCGCATCGGCATCGGCGAGCTCGGCTCCGAGCTCGCCTGGCCGCCCACGTCGGCCATCAGCTCCTCCCGCACCCGGCCCAGGAAGGCCTCCTCGGGCGGGGCGACCACGTTCGGCGCGGCCAGCCGCACGGCGGACGCGACCGTCATGGCGTTGTCCAGCTCGGGATCCTCGCCCTTGACCACGTTCGAGCCCCAGGGCTCGTTGAGGCGCAGCTCGAACTCGTCGGCGCGCCTGCGGTCGTGCTTGGGGTCGAGGTAGTAGGGCGGCGGGGTGCCCGGCTCGCGGGACTGGACGGCCGCCCGCTCGCCGGTGGAGGCGGCGGCCGCGGCCGAGGCGGCCGCCGGGTCGACGCTGTTGCGCCACAGCGCGGAGCAGGCGATGAACTGCAGCGCCTTGGCCACCCTCGGGCGGTAGCCGGCGAGGTGCGCGCTGTGCAGCAGCGAGTGGCCCAGCAGCAGGCGGAAGACCACCACCTCGCGCTCGGGGTCGTCGAGCAGCGAGATCGCCTGGGCCGGGTGGGTCGGGTCGACCGTGGCCGGGTGGGCGTGGGGGCCGTGCGCGACCGCGTCGCGGGCCATGGCGATCAGCCAGGCGGCCAGCTCGCCGTCGCCCTGCTGCATCACCGGCAGCCAGCTCAGCACGTCGTGGAAGACCCGCTCGGTGAGCTGCTCGGCGACCTCGACGTCGCGGGTCCAGGCGAGCACGTAGCCGTAGACGTCCTCGGCGTAGCGGTCGAACAGCTCGCCGACCGCGGCCGGGTCGCGCTCGATCGCCCGCTCCACCAGCTGGCGCTGGATGGCAAGCGTCGCAGCGGGGTCGCCGTTGCGACACCCGCAGGCTGCTGGGAGGGCCTCGGCCTCTCCGGTGGCGGTCACGTGCTGGTTGGTGGTCATCGTTGCAGCACCAGGAGCTGGACACCCGCGGCAGCGACGATGATCAAGAGCAGCAGCGCGACCACGACGGCGGTCCCTGTGCGCATCTCGTGCTCGCTTCCGCGGTCCTCAGAACACGGACAGCGGGGTAGCATAGCTGGCGCCTGTCACGGGACGGTAAATCTTGCGCCGCGAGTGTGGACGACCCGCTCAGCCCGTCGACGAATCGGCCCTGGTGGGCTTACACCCCGGCCCGCTCGGCTCCCGCGGCCAGGTGCTTGCGAGCCGTCTGCAGGTTGTCGCGCAGCATGTCGACCAGGCCGGCGCGGTCCTCCCACCAGGGCCGGACGTCCAGCTCCAGGGTCACGGCGCCGGCGAAACGGGTCTGGCCGAGCCGTTCAAGGAACTCGCGCACAGGCAGGACGCCCTGGTCGAGGGGGGCGTGCGTGTCGCGGCCCCGGCCCGCGTTGTTGGAGGCGTGGACGTGCACCACCTGGTCGCCGAGCCGCTCCTGGGCCTCGAACAGGTCGATGCCGGCCACGGCCAGGTGGCTCAGGTCCAGGGTGACGTAGGGCCAGCGCTCCAGCTCCTCGAGCTCGATGCCGCTCTGGAAGGGCAGCGGACGGCCGCCGGCCCAGACGGGGAACATGTTCTCCACCGCGATGGTGACGCCGGTGTCCTGCCTGGCCGTGGCGATGCGCTCCTCCAGCCAGCTCGCGTAGCGGGCCTGCCAGCGGTAGGGCGGGTGGATGACGATCGTCGAGGCCCCGCCGGCCTCCGCGAACCTCAGGCAGCGCTCGATCTTGCCGCGCGGGTCGGTGCCCCAGACCAGCCAGGTGGCCAGCAGGAACGGCCCGTGGATGGCCGGCACGGGCAGCCGGTAGCGGGCCGCCAGCGCGGCGAGGCGGTGCGGGTCCTGGCTGAGCCGGTCCTGGGTGATCATCAGCTCGACGCCGTCGAAGCCCGCCTCGGCGAGGACCTCGAACGTCTCCTCCAGGGAGTACATGTAGAACGGACCGGTGGAGGCGAGCACGGGTAGGGACGGGGTCACGAGCGCTCCTTGCAGCGGGGCCGCACATGTCCCGGGGCCCCTCCAACGCTGCCCGCGGGCCGGCGTCGGCGACGCCGTCCACACGGACGAATCACCGAGGGAGGATAACAAGGCCGGACGACCGCCCGCTGACGGTCAGGTGCAGCCACGGTGAACGCGAAGGCGCGGTGATCGTTTGGGTCATCGCACGACTAGACTCTAGCGCGTGTCCGTGCACTGGGTGCTGCCGGCGGTCGCCACCGCCGCCGCGGCGGCGTTCTCGGTGGCCGTGCTGCGCCAGTACGCCCGGCGTCGCCGTTCCTACCAGCTCGCCTGGGGCGTGGCGCTGGCGATGTTCGCGTTCGCCTCGCTGGCACTGGCCGTCGGGGTCACGGCCGGCTGGTCGCCGCTCGGCTTCAAGCTCTACTACCTGTTCGGCGCGATCCTGAACGTGCCCTGGCTGGCCCTCGGGACGGTGCTGCTGCTCGCGCGCGGCCGTGCCTCCCGCGCCGGCTACCTGCTCGGGCTCGTCCTGTTCACCCTGGCGAGCGTGGCGGCGGTCGCGCTCGTCGAGGTGCGTGCCGCCGGGCTCACCGGGCGGGTGGTGCCCGAGGGCAGGGACGTGCTGCCGGTCGGCATCCGCGCCCTGGCGGTCGGCGGCAACGTGGTCGGCACCGTCGTGGTGGTGGGCGGCGCCGTTGCCAGCGGCCTGGCGCTGCGCGGACGCCGCGACCTGCGTCCGCGCTTCGAGGGCAACCTGCTGATCGCCGCCGGCGTGCTGCTGGCCGCCGCCGGCGGGGTGTACGCCTTCGCCAGCGCCAGCGACAAGCTGGCGACCGGGCTCGCCCTCGGCGCGACCGTGATGTACGCGGGCTTCCGCCGCGCCTCGGCGCCGCTGCCGGGCCCGCGCCCGGCGCCCCGCAGGCCCGGCCCCGGCGGGACGCCGCCCCGCCTGCGCCACCCATGACCTGGTGGCGCCGCCGCCGCGCCGCCAGCAGCCGCCCGCCCGAGGCGGGCCCGCCGCGCCGCGTCACCCTCTACACGCGGGCCGGGTGCCACCTCTGCGAGACGGCCGCCGCGGTGCTGGCGGCCGAGCGCGAACGGTCCCCGTTCGCCCTCGAGGTGGTCGACGTGGACGCCGACCCCGAGCTCGCCGGGCGCTACGGCGTGCGGGTCCCGGTGGTGGCCATCGACGGCGTGGAGCAATTCGAGTACGAGGTCCCCGCGGACCTCCTGCGCGCTCGTCTGCGCCTGGACGGTGGCGTTTGAGAACATGGTCACAAGGGCCTAGACTCGACTTGGTCCCCCAGGTGACAAGAGGGAGAGATCTGAGCATCGTGCGTGATCGCAGCATCCCAGAGGCAACCGTCGCCCGGCTTCCCATCTACCTCCGCTGCCTCATCGAGATCGCGGAGCAAGGCACCCACACGGTCTCGTCCGAGCAGCTCGCGGACTCCGCCGGCGTGAACGCGGCCAAGGTCCGCAAGGACCTGTCCTACCTCGGCTCTTACGGCACCCGCGGCGTCGGCTACGACGTCGAGTACCTGATCTACCAGGTGCGCCGCGAGCTCGGGCTGGAGCAGGACTGGGCGGTGGCGATCGTGGGCGTCGGCAACCTGGGCCACGCCCTGGCCAACTACCGCGGCTTCGAGGAGCGCGGCTTCCGCATCGTGGCCCTGCTCGACTCCGATCCCGCCAAGGTCGGCGAGCGCATCGGCCGGCTCGCGATCGAGCACATCGACGACCTGGACCGCGTCGTCAAGGAGGAGCAGGTCGCCATCGGCGTGGTCGCCACCCCGGCCTGCGCCGCCCAGGAGGTCTGCGAGCGCCTGGTCGCCGCCGGCGTCGCCTCGATCCTGAACTTCGCCCCCGCCCATCTGCAGGTGCCGGAGGGCGTCTCCCTGCGCAAGGTCGACCTCTCCACCGAGCTGCAGATCCTCGCCTTCCACGAGCAGCGCCGCGCCGCCGTCGAGATGATCCGCCAGGGTGTCAGCCAGCGGGCCGAGGCCAGCGCGCAGGCCGCAGCGGAGGGCGGCCGGCCGCGGAGCTGAGCCCTGGCCCATGACCGCCCGCTACCCGATCCTCGTCGACCTGGCCGCCCGCCCCGTTGTGGTGGTCGGTGGCGGAGCCGTCGCCGAGCGCAGAGCGCTCGGCCTGGTGGCGGCGGGGGCGCGGGTGCGCGTGGTCAGCCCCGGGGTCGGCGAGGGCCTCGCCGCCATGGCGGCCCGGGGGGAGCTGGCCGTCGAGCCGCGCCCCTACCGGGACGGTGACCTGGCCGGGGCCGTCCTGGCGGTGGCGGCCACCGACGACCCGGAGGTGAACCGTCGCGTCGCCGCCGACGGCCGCGCCGCCGGTGTGCTGGTCAACCGCGTCGACGACCCTGACGGCGGCGACGTCACGGTCCCCGCGGTGCTGCGCCGCGGCGACCTCACCGTGGCGGTGGCAACCTCGGGCCGCACGCCCGGGCTGGCCGGGGCGCTGCGCCGCCGCCTGGAGGGCGACCTCGGGCCGGAGTGGGCCGAGCTGGTCGACCTGCTCGCCGCCGACCGGGCAGCCCTGCCGCGCGCCGCCGACCAGGTGGCCTGGCGTGAGCTGCTCGCACCGGAGATGCTCGACGCCGTGCGGCGTGGCGCGACAGATGCCGTTCGCGAGAGGATCCGTGGATGCCGGTCTTCGTCGTCGGCCTGAACTTCAAGAGCGCCCCGCTCGAGCTGCTCGAGCGGCTCGCCGTCGACCCCGAGCGCCTGCCGAAGGCGCTCGCCCGCCTGCTCGACGGCGACCACGTCCACGAGGGCGTGGTGCTCTCCACCTGCAACCGGGTCGAGGTCTACAGCGCCATCAGCCGCTTCCACGCCGGCTCCACCGACGTGCGCCGCTTCCTCGCCGAGTTCCACCAGCTGGAGCCGCAGGACTTCGCCGACCAGCTCTACTCCTACTACGAGGAGCGGGCGGTGCGGCACCTGTTCGCGGTCGCCTCCGGGGTGGACTCCATGGTCGTGGGCGAGTCACAGATCCTCGGGCAGGTGCGCGAGGCGTTCCGCGCCGCCCAGGAGGAGGGTGCCGTCGGCCCGGTGCTGTCGACCCTGTTCGGCCAGGCCATCAAGGTCGGCAGGCGGGCGCGCAGGGAGACCGCCATCGGCGCCGGCCCCACCTCTACCCTGGAGGTCGGCCTGCGCGTGGCCGAGCGCCAGCTCGGCAGCCTGGCCGGTCGCCGCGTGCTGGTGGTCGGCGCGGGCAAGATGGGCCGGCTGGCAGGGCGCGGCGCGCGCGCGGCCGGCGTCGCCGAGGTGGTGGTCGCCAACCGGACCGCGGCCAACGGCGCCACCCTCGCCCGCGAGCTGGGCGGCCGCCACGTGCCCCTCGACCGGGTTGGCGACGAGCTGGCAGCGGCCGATCTGGTGATCGCGTCGACCGCCGCGATGACCCCGACGATCACCGCCGAGGCGGTCGCCGCCGCGGTCGCCCGGCGGGCCGCGCCCAGGCAGCCGCTGGTCGTGCTCGACCTCGGCGTGCCACGGGACGTCGATCCGGAGGTGCGCTCGCTGCCGGGGGCGTTCCTGGCCGACCTGGACGGGCTCCGGGCGGTGCTGGAGACCGAGGACGAGGGCCGCCTCGCCGAGATCGAGCGGGTGCGGCGCCTGATCGGCGAGGAGAGTGCCGCCTTCATGACCTGGCAGCGGGAGGTGCGGCTGAGCCCGACCATCCGCGCCCTGCGCGCCAAGGCCGAGGAGGCCCGGCGGCGCGAGCTGGCCAGGGCGGAGAGCCGCCTCGCCGGCCTCTCCGAGTCCGAGCGGGCGGCCGTCGAGGCGGTCACCAGGCGACTGGTCAACAAGCTGCTGCACGAGCCGGTGGTGCGCGGCAAGGCGCTCGCCGCCGGCCCGGACGGCGACCTCTACGCCCGCATGCTGCAGGAGCTCTACGCCCCGGACGAGCCCGATGCCTGAGCTGGGGACCGGCTCGCTGCGGCGCGTCAGCCCGGGGCCGCTGCGGATCGCCACCCGCGGCTCCGCGCTGGCGCTGGCCCAGGCGCGCATCGTCGCCGACGGCCTGCTGGCGGCCTGGCCCGGGATCGAGGTCGAGCTGGTCCGGGTCGTGACCGAGGGCGACCGCCGCCGCGACGTGGCCACCACGCAGCTCGGCGGCAAGGGCGTGTTCACCGCGGCGGTGCAGCAGGCGGTCCTGGACGGCGACGCCGACCTGGCGGTCCACTCCGCCAAGGACCTCCCCGCGGCGCAGACCCCCGGTCTCGCCCTCGCCGCCGTCCCGGAGCGCGAGGACCCGTGCGACGTGCTGGTCACCGCGGCCGGCCAGTCGGTGGAGGAGAGCGCCCCCAGGGCGGATCCGCTCGACGGGCTGCCGACCGGCTCCCGCGTGGGCACCGGCAGTCCCAGGAGGGTGGCGCTGCTCTCCTGGCTGCGGCCCGACCTCGAGGTGCTGCCGCTGCGCGGCAACGTCGACACCCGGGTCGGCAAGGTCCTCGCCGGCGAGCTGGACGCGGCCGTGCTGGCCGCCGCAGGGCTGCGCCGCCTGGGGCTCCCGGCGGCGGGCGCCGGGCGGCTCGACCCCGAGGTGTTCACGCCCGCCCCCGGCCAGGGCTGCCTCGCGGTCGAGGCGCGCGCCAGCGACCGGCGCGTGCTCGACCTGCTCGCCGCGCTCACCCACGAGCCGTCGCGCACCGCGCTCGTCGGCGAGCGGGCCTTCCTGGCCCGCCTCGGCGGCTCCTGCACCCTGCCGGCGGGCGCGCTGCTCACCGTCGCCAGCGACGGCAGCCTCGAGGCGCGCGGCTTCCTCGCCGCCCTCGACGGCAAGGGCCTGGTGCGCGAGCGCCTGACCGGTTCCGCCGCCGGCGCGGCCGCCCTCGGCCGCGACCTGGCCGACCGCCTCCTGGCCGTCTGCGGCCCAGAGGTCCGAGGGGTGATCCTGATCGATTCGGGGGGGAGCCCGAGACAGCTCCCCCCCGAACCCCCCCATCGGGTCCTCTAGCCGGATCCCTGTCTGGGCCCCGGGTGGCGCGGCGGGATCCTGTCGGGAGTCCGGTGGCTGCGGCGGGACCCTCGGTGCGAGGGCAGGTTCGCTGTGCCGGCGGTACGCTGCCCTCCGGCGTCGCTGGCGGGGGATTCGGGTCCGTGCCGGCGGCCACGTGGACGGAGCAGGGGAGGATGCCTGTGGGCGGCGAGCGGGAGGCGCCCGGCGCCGGCGGGGTGGTGTACCTGGTCGGGGCCGGACCCGGCGACCCCGGGCTGGTCACCGTCCGCGCCAGCGAGCTGGTGCGCCGCGCCGAGGTGCTGGTCTACGACCGGCTGATCCCGCCCGGGCTGGTCGACCAGGCGCCCGAGGGCTGCGAGCGGATCTACGTCGGCAAGCTGCCCGACCGGCACGTGCTGCCCCAGGCGGAGATCAACGCGCTGGTGGTGGCGCGCGCCAAGGCCGGCAGGCTGGTGGTGCGGCTCAAGGGCGGCGACCCGTTCGTGTTCGGCCGCGGCGGCGACGAGGCGGTCGCCTGCGCCGACGCCGGGGTGCCGTTCGAGGTCGTCCCCGGCGTCAGCTCGGCGGTGGCGGTGCCCGCCTACGCCGGCATCCCGCTCACCCAGCGCGACCTGTCCAGCGCCTTCGCAGTGGTCACCGGCCACGAGGACCCGGCGAAGGGGGCAGCGACCGCCCGCTGGGCCGCGCTCGCCGGGATCGGCACGGTCTGCGTGCTCATGGGGGTGGAGCGGCTCGGGGCGATCGCGGCCCGGCTGATCGAGGCCGGCCGTGACCCGGCCACCCCCGCCGCCGTGATCGAGCAGGGCACCACCCCGGCGCAGCGGGTGGTCGAGGCGCCCCTGGCCGGCGTCGCCGCCGCCGCCGAACGGGCAGGGATCCGCTCGCCGGCGGTGGTGGTCATCGGCGAGGTGGCCGGCCTGCGTGGGCGCATCGCCTGGTACGAGAACCGCTCCCTGTTCGGCACGACGGTGCTGGTCCCCCGCGCCCGGGAGCAGGCTGGCCGCCTCTCGGCGCTGCTGCTCGAACGGGGCGCCGAGCCGTTGGAGGTGCCGACCATCGAGGTGCGGCCCCCGGCGAGCTTCGCCGAGCTCGACCGGGCCGTCGCCGGCCTGGCCGGCGGCGCCTACGACTGGGTCGCGCTGACCAGCGCCAACGGCGTGGCCGCGCTGCGCGCCCGGACCGAGGCGGCCGGCCGCGACGCCCGCGTGCTCGGCGCCGTGCGGGTGGCCGCCGTCGGCCCCGCCACCGAGGCCGCCCTGCGCGCCTGGGGGATCGCGCCCGACCTGGTGCCGGCGACCGCTACCACCGCCGCACTCGGCGAGGCCTTCCCCGCCGCTCCCGGGCGGGTGCTGCTGGCCCGCGCCGACCTGGCCAACCCGGAGCTGGCGGCGGCCGTCGCCGCCAAGGGCGGCCGCCCCCACGAGGTCACCGCCTACCGCACCGTGCCCCTCGACGACCTCGACCCGGGCGCGCGCAAGCGCCTGGACGGCGGCGAGGTCGACTGGGTGGCGTTCACCGCCTCGTCGACCGTGACCGGGTTCGTGCGCGCCTACGGCGGCCCGCCGCCTGCCGGCGTCCGGGTCGCCGCCATCGGCCCGGTCACCGCCGCGGCGGCCGTCGCGGCCGGCATGCACGTCGACGCCACCGCCACCGAGCACACCATCCCCGGCCTGGTCGCCGCGATCGAGCGTTTCTAAGAGGGAGTGAAGATGCAGCCACCGCCGTTCCCCGCCAGCCGGCCACGCCGGCTGCGCCACAGCCGGGTCGTGCGCGAGCTCGCGCGCGAGACCGAGGTGTCGCGGCGCGACCTGGTCGCCCCCTTGTTCGTCAAGGAGGGCATCGCCGAGCCGGTCCCGATCGACTCCATGCCAGGGCACCACCAGCACACCGTGGACAGCCTGCGCAAGGAGGCGGCGGAGCTGGCCGACCTCGGCATCCCGGCACTGCTGCTGTTCGGCGTGCCGGCGGAGAAGGACGGCGAGGGCTCCCAGGCGTGGGCGCCCGAGGGCATCTCCCAGGTGGCCCTGCGGGCGCTGCGCGACGACCTGGGCGACCGGGTCGCCCTGGTCGGCGACCTGTGCCTGTGCGAGTACACCGACCACGGCCACTGCGGCGTGCTCGACCCGGGCACCGGCGGTGGCCTCCCGGGGGTGGACAACGACGCCACCCTGCAGCGCTACGCCCGCATCGCGGTCGCCCAGGCCGAGGCAGGGGCGGACGTGATCGCCCCCAGCGGCATGATGGACGGCCAGGTCGCCGCCATCCGCAAGGCCCTCGACGAGGCCGGCTTCGCCGCCACCACCGTGCTCGCCTATGCCGCCAAGTACGCCTCCGGCCTCTACGGCCCGTTCCGGGAGGCGGCGGAGGGCGCGCCGCGCTTCGGCGACCGCGCCGGCTACCAGATGGACCCCGGCAACGCCGACGAGGCGCTCCGCGAGGTCGCCCTGGACGTGGCCGAGGGCGCCGACATGGTGATGGTCAAGCCGGCCATGGCGTACCTGGACGTGCTCTGGCGGGTCAAGCAGGCGTTCGGCCTGCCGACCGCCGCCTACCAGGTGTCGGGGGAGTTCGCGATGGTGAAGGCGGCGGCGAGGAACGGCTGGCTGGACGGCGAGCGGGTCATGCTGGAGCTGCTCACCGGCATCCGCCGGGCCGGCGCCGACCTGGTCGTCACCTACTTCGCCCGCGAGGCGGCGCCGCTGCTGTAAATCACACCGATGTAACTACTTCTGGAGGTCGAGCATGCTTCCATGGCAGACCGAGCCGAGCGGGCGCTTCGAGCGGGAGACGATCGACAGCCAGGTGCTCCGTGACAACCCGCTCGGCGACCCGCACGAGCGGCCGCTCTGGGTGTACCTGCCGCCTGGGGTCGGCGACGACCCGGCCCGCCGCTACCCGAGCATCTACCTGATCCAGGGGTTCACCGGCCAGGTCGACATGTGGTGGAACCGGACCGCGTTACGTCCCAACGTCCCCGAGCTGGTCGACGAGCTGTTCGCCGGCGGTACCGTCCCTCCGGCCGTGGTGGTGTTCGTGGACTGCTGGACCTCGCTCGGCGGCAGCCAGTTCCTGAACTCGCCGGGGACCGGCCGCT
>WNFU01000276.1_pt1 | contig 68213 bp, 81 predicted proteins | sample 5400121 | NCBI WGS metagenome assembly WNFU01 (sample SAMN13153360, study PRJNA577476) | soil metagenome | isolation source: 100 cm soil or saprolite under grassland replicate 1 | place: USA:California | collected 2016-06-15 | reverse complement strand
GGGCCACGGCACGGGTCACCGCCTCCGTGAACTCACGCCGTGCCGGAAGGACCCACGTGGCCTGTTGCAGGGAGATGGCTCCGACCTTCCTCAGCTCGCGCCACACCGCCACCCGGTGCCTCGACGGTTCGGGGGGCACCCGGTACGTCACGAGGATCCAATCCGGCCCGCTCTGTGTATCTGACGTCACGTAAAGGAGTGTAGCACCCGTTACATTTAAGGGCTTGGCAAGGGGCTCGCGGGACTCACCCAGATGGATCGTGGGGACTATGATGCAACCGTGGTTACACGATCAGGACCGGATGGCCGGTGGATCCTGCTGGCCTACCGAATGCCGAGGGAGCCGTCGACCCCTCGGATCGCGGTGTGGCGACGACTGAAGCGCCTCGGCGTGGCCCACATCCTCGATGGCCTGGTCGCCCTTCCGTTCGATGCCCGAAACAAAGAGCAGCTGGAGTGGATGGCGGACCAAGTCGCCGACGCGGGTGGCGAAGCCACCATCTGGATCGGCGCGCCGGCAACGCGGGCGGACGAGGCCGCCCTGGTTGGATCCCTGCGAGAAGCGATCGGGACCGAATACCGAGCCCTCACGGCGGAGGCACTCGGGGCACGGGACGCGGAGCCAGTTCTCCGCCGCCGGAGCCTCGGGCGCCTGCGCAGGGAACTGCGACGCATTCGGCTGCGTGACTACTTCCCTCCTCCTGAGGCCGAGGAGGCTCGTCGGGCCCTGGACGAGCTCGGCACGCTGGTCGAGGTGCCGGGATGATCTGGGCCACCCGGACCGGTTGTCACGTCGATCGAGCCGCCTGCGCCTGGCTGATCCGCCGGTCGATCGACCCGGAGCCCACCTTCATCTTCGTCGGGACCCCGGGGACGTCCCCGAGGGCGCAACCCCGTTCGACATGCGTGGAGCCGACCTGTCGCACCACGGGGACGACTGCACCTTCCAGACCATGTTTAGGAGGCCAGGCTCCGGGCCGAAGGCGGTCGGCGCCCGATCCCGCGGACGTCGAATGGAACGACGAGGGCGCCACAACCATGGAGTACCGCTCGAGCCCTTGGAGGGGTTCAATCTGTGTCCGTCATCCCGATCTGCATCGCCCGGCCGCGCCGCACCAGCAGTATCCCCATTACCAACAACCACAGTGTGATCACCGTGGGTGCGGCTATGCCTAGGGCTTCGGTGAGGGCGGAGGGCTCCCCGATATATGCCTGGACTACGCCCGACAACGCTCCCCCGGCACCACCCGCGACGGCGATCCAGCCGAGCCAATGCGGGTAGACCTGGCTCAAGGCAGCGGCCAGTCCGAACAGAACGAAAGTGAAGCCCGCGAAGACCAGGTTCAATGGGCTGAGCAGGGCGAAGTTGATCGAATCCTCGGCTCGAAAGGCAGCCAGGGCGTCGGCCTGGAGCGCCGGGACCGTGGATGAGCACGATTCGGCAAGGTGTTTGGCGGCGAAACCATCGAGGGCGAGGAGAACGACGCCACCTGCGGTGCCCACGATGGCGGCGATCAACCCAAATCGAGCGAGCGCACCCGACAGCCCACCGCGGAGCGAGTCGTGAATGGCGACGAGGCCGCCGAGCATCAGGATGAACGACACGAGCAGCGCGAGATGCAGCGGGATCCAGATGTCGCTCTCCGCGACGACCCTGGCCGTCTCCGCGGGATGACCAGGTCCAGACGTGGCAGGATGGAGCAAGTTCCCGGCCACTCCCAGAACCGCGCCCGCAATCGCGGACCATCCCCCGAGCGAAAGAACCCATCGAGCGTCGTTTTGCGCGGTCCACTCCATGAGACAACCTCCTTCACGCGGGGTGGTGCAGCCCCTCCCGATATCCGCCAATCCAGGCGATGCTGCATCTAGTTCTACGCTCAAACGTCCCGACGGACGATCGGGAACCGGCTCCCGGGTCGAGGAGTAAAGAGGGAGTGGACACACGCCGACCCCTCTCGTCGATCGCAGTGCTCCTGCTGCTGGCCGCTTGCTCCGGTGGCTCGGCACCGCACAGTCCTCAGCCAATGGTGAGACCGAGCGCAACCTCCTCCACCCCGACAAGCACGCCATCCGCCGTCACCTCCCTGTCTGGGCGCATCGTCTTCGACAACCTTCGCGACATCTGGTCCATCAACGCCGACGGTACGGGCCTCACCCGCCTCACCCGGTCACCCGGGCTTGATATCGACGCCACGTGGTCCCCGGACGGAACTCAGATCGCGTTCCGCCGCGAACGCGATGAGGTGTCGGAGATCTGGCTCATGAACGCGGACGGAACGGACCAGCACCGGCTGGCCTTCGGCATCGCCCCCGTCTGGTCTCCCGACGGCTCGAGGATCGCGTACGGGGCTCCCGGGTTCCCCGGCGGGATCTCGATCATGAACGCCGATGGATCCGGGCAACATCTTCTGCCGCACACCGACGGAGGCGAATACCCGTCCTGGTCACCGGATGGGAAACGGATCGCCTTCAACTCCAACCTCTCTGGTGATCACGTGATGTACATCGTCGACGTCGACGGTTCCCACGTGGTGGATCTCTCCAGAGTGGGAGAGGGGTGGCAGGTCGATTGGTCGCCAGACGGCCGCTCGATTCTGTTCACCTCGCATCGCGACCATGCGGACAACTACACGGACATCTACGTGATGCGCCCGGACGGGTCGGGGGTGAAACGCCTGACTCACGATCGCGCGTACACGCCGGCGTGGTCTCCCGACGGCAGCCACATCGTGTTCTCCGCCCCGGGGCTCTTCGTGATGCGAGCGGATGGTTCCGGCATGACGTCACTGCCGGTCGAGGGGATGGGGGAAACGGCTCTGCCCGACTGGGTGTGAGGCGGCCGTCTCCGTCGACGACGGCGCCACCGTGGCGCGCGGCGCCTCAAGCGTGAACTCGGCTAGGCGATCGGCCTCCTCATCGAGCTTCGGCCGCGCGGCCCGATCGAGATTCTGGCCGGCGTTGGTGGGTGAGTCGGTGTGGGGAATCGGCATGGGCGTGCATGAGTCGATCGTCCCCGCCGCCGTAGCGCCGATGGTGCCGCTTCAACGGGGGCTTCCGCCTATGGCTTGTTCACCGCGGCGTACGGGATCGCCTGGTTCCTGGGGAGCGCGGCGATCGCAGGCCTCTAATCGACCCACCAGAAGTACTGATAGAGAAGGCGGCTGGGTCGGTGGAGACGTCCCGAGCGGTGGCCGATGCACCCCAGTCCTCGGAGACGATGCGATGGCCGTTCCACGTTCCGCCATGCAGATACAGCAGCCCGAAGCGAGCGTAGTCGGTCGCGGTGGCGTTCAGCCCGCTCTCCATCTTCTCGAACCCCGATCGGGTCGAGTCCAAGCTCCACGTGGCATCGGTCGCTGCCCCCAGAGGCTGCCACACCCTGGTTGCCATGTACTCCGACACCGACATGCCGATAGCCCGCTCCAGCACGAGGCCCAGCAGCAGAAGGTGATAGTTGTTGTAGTGCCACGTCCGCCCCGGTGGCTCCTGTATGCGGGTCCGATCCAGGGCGATCCGGCGCAGGTCCACCCCGTAGTAGGTGAAGGTGTCGTCGCTCCAGGGCCAGGGGAGGGCTGCCTCCCAGTATCGGATGCCCGAGGACATGGTCAGGAGGTGGCGGATGGTGATCCGGGTGAATCGACGATCCCTGGTCGCGAGCTCCGGAAGATAGTCGGTCACCGGATCCACGACGCTCTCGATCGATCCCTCCTGGATGGCGATGCCCACCAAGGTGGACACGACGGACTTGGCGACCGACAACGAGGTCAGCAGGCTTCCTCGGGCGGCGCCGTTCAGGTAGCGCTCGTAGACGAGACGGTCGCGATGGACGACGAGGAAGGCCAAGGTGCCGGTTCGCGTCAGGAAGGCATCGAACGGCTCCCCATCTCGCGCCGCGGGCACGAAGGGCTGACCGGAGGGAAGGGGACTGACGACGTCACCAGAGGGGATCCGCCTGGCCGGGAACCGGTACTGGTCCCCCACATCGGCATCCCGCCACCACAACGCTCGGGCGATGGTCGATCGGTCCACCGAGGCCCATGCCCACCCGCACAGAGCCACCGTGACCACCATCAACCCTATGAATCCGATGGCGAGTCGCCGGAGCCAGCGGCGACGCCGCCGAGGCATGCTGCGGCTCTTGCCGGCGGCCCCACGTCGTCGGGCCCTTGTTTCGGTCCCCTTCTCCACCACTCACCTCGCAGATCCGGGAGGCCCCACGTTATCCGGTGATGCCGAGAATTGCCCCGGCCTTGACCCCCTGAGGGCCTCAACCTAGAGTCGGCCCCGGGACGGATGCCGCCCGCCCTCACCAGACCATCCTTGCAGGAGCGAGAGAATGGCCGAGCACTTGGATCTCCGTGGGAAGGTATGCCCCTACCCCACGACCGAGGTCCTGGATACCCTAAAGAAGCTCCCGTCGGGAGCGATCCTGGAGGTCCTCAGCGACTACCTGCCAGCCCGTTACACCATCCCGGCCATGGTGAGCGACCTCGGCTACGGCCACGACCTGCGGAACAACGACGACGGGACGTTCACCATCACGATCGAGAAGGCCAGCCCGAAGAATCCGGACTGAGGAAAGGAGATACGGTGGCCAATAAGCTCTTCTATGTCGGGCTCCACGGGACGAACGACCCCACCCGGGCCGTCCTGCCGTTCGTGAGCGCTCTCGGGGCGAAGTCGGCAGACATCGACGTGCAGATCGGCCTCGTCGGAGAAGCCGTCTACCTGATGAAGGACGACATCGCCAAGACCGTCGTCGGGGTGGGCTTCCCGCCCCTCCCAGAGTTGCTAGAGAAAACGATCTCGGCCGGCATCCCCATCTACATATGAGGCGCTTGCTCGGTCGCCCGTGGGGTGACCCCTGACGACTTCCAGGCCAAGAACGGGCAGTTCATGGACCCGGTGAAGTTCTCACAGATGGCGGCGGAGCGAAGCACCGTCACGTTCTGACGCCGCGACAGCCCGATAGCGAAGGTCGGCGGCCTGACGTGCCTTCTACCGAAGCGCGTCGACCGAGGCTGTGGCGACGATCCCTTCGACGCTGCGCGCCAGCTTCGCGTTCAGGGTTACGAGCGCGTCTGCCTGCAGCTGAGTGAGGGCGACGTATTCGGCGTCGTAGGTCGAGGCCCATCCCAACCGATCGGCCAGGCCCCAGGCCCGGCGCCGGAGCACGGCGTCACCCAGGAGCCTGATCGGCATCCGCCCGATGCGGGCGAGGCGGTCGCGGGCGACGTCGGCCGGGATCTCGCCGCGCTGCGCGGCCTCGTGCAGAGCCGACAGCGTCTGGGAACGAAGGAGCGTCGGTGCGAGGAGCTTGTGCGTGCGCGACACCTCGATCCCCGCGCTTGCGAGGTGGAGGACGGCGCTGGCGTCGACGACGAACCTGGTCATTGCCTACCTCGGATCGGTGTGTGAGCGTCACAGACTACTCGGGAATGGGACGAGCCCGCCGATCTATCTGGGGCATCGCCAACCATCATCGGCAGGGACTGGGAGGGGGATGAAGGTGGACGGGAAACCGGAACCCACGAGGCCGATGACCAGATTGGGCCGGGTCGTGGATGCGACCGCCACCATGGCGGCCCTACCGCCTCATCGCGAACGCCACCGCCAGACCAACCCGCTCCGCGACGTCATCCTGGGAGGCCAGGACGGACGACCCCCGAGGCGGAGCGGCAGGAGGTCCCCGACATCTACGCCTCGAAGGGGTCCTCGGGAGAGCTCCTTGAGCGCGTGGTCGATACCATACGGCTTATCGCGACAGCTGGCTCTCCACGATGGTACGAGGAGCTACACATCCAGCCCGTTCAGTCATCCGACATCTGGCGTCTACTCGGCGGTCACGCTGGTCGGCGACTGGCGAAGGAGCGGCGTGAAGATGGTGGTGATCCGCCTGGGTGCGGCAGCTGTGGGGTTCCTGATCGGCCGGCTCTTCCACGCGACGGGAGCGTGACCAGGAGCCTGTATCCCCTCGGGCCAGCGCGACCGAGTCATCGACGTTCCCATCGGCTCTGCACAGCCTTGCCAGACTTACTAGCCTGGGTCTGTGGTAACCGAGACGGATCTCCCCTTGACCGATGGGCGCACATTGCATGTCTACGACACTGCTGAGGACGCCACCGACGCCCGGCTCGTCGCCTTCTGGCATCACGGTACCCCAAACATTGGGGCGCCGCCTGAACCCCTCCTCGAGGCTGCCGCGCGCCGGGGCATCCGCTGCGTGTCGTATGACCGGCCCGGGTACGGCGGATCATCTCCGCTCCCGGGCCGGGACGTGGCGTCAGCGGCCGCGGACGTTTCCAGCATCGCCGATGCATTGGGGCTCCAACGCTTCGCGGCCATTGGACATTCGGGTGGAGGCCCGCACGCATTGGCTTGTGGCGCGTTCTTGCCAGAGCGCGTCCTCGGCGTCGTCTCCATTTCCGGACTGGCCCCCTTCGGCGCAGATGGCCTTGATTGGTTCACGGGCATGGCGCCCTCGGGTGAGGCGGAACTGCGCGCGGCCATTGCTGGGCGAGAGGCCCTCCAGAGCTTCCTGCATTCCAGCGAGTACGACCCAGAGCTGTTCACCCCGGCGGACCATGCCGCGCTCGACGGACCATGGTCCTGGTTGCTCGGCATCGTTGGCGAGGCTCTGAAGGGCGGCACGAGCGGGATGGTCGATGACGACCTCGCTTACGTGGCCGCGTGGGGATTCGATCCTGAACAGGTCAGCGCGCCGGTCCTGGTCATGCAAGGCACCGAGGATCGCATCGTGCCCAGCTCGCACGCCGAATGGCTGGCGCGCCGATGCCCCTCGGCAGAATTGCGGCTGTCTCCGGGTGACGGGCACGTCTCGATCCTCAACTCCGCGGTTGCAGCGTTGGATTGGCTTCGTCAGCAGGCCGACCGATACTGAGGTTCCGACCTACCTGCTGGGGACCCTGACCCCGACCTCGTCGAGGTGTCGCAGCAAGTCAGCGGGATCCTCGTAAACCCGATAGGCGCCAGCTCGTTCCAGCTCCTCGAGGCCGTAACCCCCTGACAGAACACCGACCCCCAGGCTTCGGGCCCGGCGGGCTGCCAGGAGGTCCCAGACGCTGTCTCCCACCACGACGACGTCCTCCGGGTTCCTGTCCAGTCGCGCGGCCGCGGCGAGGAAGAGGTCCGGGTCCGGCTTGGCCCGCGACACCTCGTCGCGGGTGACGGTCGGGACCGAGTCGGGCACCTCCAGGAGTGCGATCGTCCGGGTCGCCGTTGCCCGTCCCCCGCTCGTGGCGATGGCCCACGGAACCTCCAGCTCCGTGAGGAAGGCCAGGAGCTCCACGGCGCCGGGCAGGGGCCGCACCTGATCGATCCGTCGCGCGAACGCCTCGGTGTGCAGGCGCGAGAGACGCTCGGCCTCCCGCGTGGTGACCTCCCGGCCGGTCTCCCGGAGCAGGGCGTTCGCGAACAGCCCGCCACTCATCCCGACCTTTCGATGGATCCGCCACACCGAGAGCTCCATCCCCACCTCGTCCAGGGCGTTCTGCCAGGCCAGCACGTGCTGGTAGACGCTGTCCACAAGCGTCCCGTCGAGGTCGAACACGAACGCCTGCATCTATTCGTAATCGGGCTCGCGCGCTTCGCCCGGCGGGGTGGCCTGCGTCCTCTCCCGTTCCTCATCGGCCTCGGCCTGTTCGGCGGCGTCCAGCTCCCGGCGTTCCTGGCTCTCCTCGTCCTCCTCGGCCGCGTCGGCACCTTTGATCTGCCCCGGGTCTTCTGGCCGCTCGCCACGCCTCTCGGCATACAGCCGGCCCAGCTCGGCTGCCTCCTCGTCCGTCAGACCCTCCGCCGCCTTCCGCTGGAGCTCCTCGAATCGGTCGCCCTCCACGCCCCCTCCTTCCTCACGGCCCGGCCAGGCCGTGTTCAGCGCACGCCCGCAGCTTGTTCCAATGCGGCGAGCAGCGTCTCGGCGTCGTACGAGTCGTCGTGCCTCTTCCCATTGATGTAGAAGGTCGGGGTGCCGTTCACACCGCTGCGCACGCCACTCATGAAGTCCTCGTGGACCCGGTCGGCATGGACATGCTCCGGCGAGCTCCTTGTCGAAGAGCTCGGCGTCCAATCCGAGCTGCTCCGCGTAGGTGTGGAGATCGCGGTCAAGCAGGTGCTTCTGATCCTCGTAGAGGAGGTCGTGCATCTCCCAGAACCTGCCTTGCGCGGCCGCAGCTTCGGCCGCCTCCGCGGCTTGCTCGGCGTGAGGATGGGACGTCGTGATGCGGAAGTTGCGGAACACGAACCGGAGCCTATCCTCCATCCTGGCCTGCAGGTCCTTGATGATCGGATAGGCGGCGCCGCAGTAAGGACACTCATAATCGCCGTACTGGACCAGTGTCACCGGAGCGCTCGCGGGTCCCTGGATGTGATCCCGGCCCTCGTCGACCGGCACGGTGAGGACGGCCTCCCACTGGGTCGTGACTGTCATGGAGCCTCCCCCTTCCCAAGGCTCTCCAGAGCCCGCAGGATCCCGTCCGCGCCCGGATTCACCCCGACGGGTGAGACGTAACTCCACCGGATGACGCCATCGGAATCAATGACGAACAGCGCTCGCTCGCCCCCTCCTTCGACCGATACACGTGATACGCCCGAGCCACTTCCCCTTTTGGTTCGAAGTCCGAGACGAGGGGAAAGTGAAGGTTCCGTTCCTTCGCGAAGGCCAAATGGCTCCACACCCCGTCAACCGAGATGCCCAGCAGCTCTGCGCCGAACTTCTGGAACTCGGGAAGCACCCCTTGGTACAGAGCCATCTGATCCGAGCACACGGGGCTCCAGTCCTCCGGGTAGAAGGCCATGATCACGGGCTGGCCCCGGAACTCGGAGAGCGACACCTTTTGATCGGGAGTCGAAGGGAGCTCGAAGTCGGGGGCGACGGTGCCGGGTGGCAGCGGCGTCGCCTGGTGGGCGACGCTCGAACCGGTCATCTGCGCAAGCCGCCTCATTCGTCAACAGGCTCGACGTCGCCGTGCTCATCGGGGTGGTCGGTCGCTCCCGGGGCCTCCCCGCGAATGGTCATCGCGGCCTCCTCCGGAGAGACAAAGGGATCGAGTTCGATACCGCCCTCGCCGACCATTTCCGGCTCCTCGTCGGGGGCGTCGACGTCCTCGATCTCGAGCCCCGATTCGACCGCGGGCCCGCTCGGTCGCTCCTCCGCGAGCCGCCGATCGAGCGGCTCACCCTCCTCCTGTTCCTCCGCCGTGGTGCCGAACGAATCGCTGGCGAATGGGCCGTCGGCCTGCTCGATCATCGCCTCGAGGTCTTCTCCTGGATCCGCATCGAGGTCTTCACCGGTGTCGGGGTCCGTGGGGTGGGGTCGGGAGTCGCTCGCATCCCGCATCGTGGAGCTCCTTTCAGGAACACGTCCATTCCTCCGGGCGGCGTTCTGTATCACCCAGGATATGAGCTTCCGGGAAACGAAACGTGGCGGAGCATCGAGGCTATCTGCTGCGGGTGGCCCGGTGCAGTCGGATGGGTTAGGCGAGGCCCGCCAGCTCGACGAGTCCGATGTCGGCGAAGCGTATCTCCGGGTCTCGGGAGGATCGAACGACCCCATCACTGACCAGGATCTGCCCGGGCCCTGCGTGGGAGGCGATCCTCGCAGCGGTGTTGACCGTCCTGCCCAAGTAGTCGCCGTCCTGGAAGATCACGGCGCCGGAATCGATGTCCGTGTGCGGCGGCGGCAGTCCGGCCGCCGGGACGGCATCCGCCAGCTCCAGGGCCGAGACCACCGCCCGGTCGGGCTCGGTGAAATAGAGCATCACCCCGTCGCCCAACCCACTTGACCGGTCGGCCGCCATGGTCGTACGCACTCCGCTGGACCAGCTCCCCCAGGGTGGCCGCCATCTCCGCCGCCGCCCCATGCCCTCGCTCCTCGGTCAGCTGGGTGTAGCCCCAAAGATCGAGGAAGCACATGGCCGGAGGTTGGTCGACCGCGTGATGCAGGCCGCCTTCTCGAGGATTGCCTCCACGGCCTCCACGACGTTCGCCATCCAGGTGTGCTCGGACTGCCCGTGGTATATCGAGGCGAGCGCACGGTCGACGAAGGGGATTCCCGCTGCGACCGCCTCGTTGGCGGCCTGGAGGACCTGAGCCTCGCTCATCCCTGATCGGAGGAGGGGCACCTCGAACTGGGCGTGATAGAACGTCGAAGAGGCTTCCGTGATGCGGCGCATGCTCTCGCCCCAGACCAGTTTCGATTGCCACCTGGTCCGCTCCGGCGTCGTGGGCGATCTTCACCACGGGAATCAGATCGAACACTTCCTCGTGCACGCGATCCTCTGGCCCGGGACCAGCGAACCCCATGGACTCCCGAAGGACCTGGAGCAACCCCAAGCCGAGCCCGGTCTCAGCGCTCAGCTGCCCATAGGTCTTCGCGGTGAAGCCGCCGTACCAATCCCAGCTCGGGAGGTCCAGGAACCCGAACGAGAGATCGCCGTTTCGGACGGCGGCGCTCATCCCCTCGAGAGGCAGTCCACCACCCTCGAGGCCCCGAACCAGCCGCACCCTCCGGAAGTCACCCTCCGTGAACGGCGAGCCGGTCTCGGGAGCAGCGAGAATGCCGAGTTCAATCAGACGATCCACGTAGCCGACGTCGACACCCGCTCGCTCGGCCAGTGCTTCACGCGTGAGACCGTCCACGACTCCTCGCTCGCTCCACTCGGAGCCTGAAGGAGCTCAGGCCGCGGAGCCTTCGAGGAGATGCTTCAGATTGGCCAGGAATCTCTCGATGTCCTTGCCGATCTTGGTCGCGATGAGCGGACTCATCAGGCGCATGATCCCCGGGGGGTCGATCTCGACGCGTCGCGTCACCCGCGTTCCCTGTCCATCGGGTTCGCAGATGTTGGTGACAGTGGGAGCCATCTTCCCCATCTGGCCGCTGTACTCGATCAGCCTCCCGGGCTCGAACCTTGAAACCGTCATCGTGCCTTCGGACACGCCCATGGAAGGCTTGACTTTCACGTCGAAGACGGTACCCATGCCGACGGAGGTTGTGGACGACCGGACCTCCAGGACGTCCGTATGCCACGACGGATCGTTCCGCACGTCCGAGATGTAGCTGAAGACCTCCGCTGGCGGCCGCGAGATCGTGGTGCTCCGTTCGACCTTCATCCCCACCTCCCTATCGCATGACCTTCCGAGCCTACCTTCCGGGCGACGTCCATCGCGCTCATTGACCCGTTCTGAGCGCGCGCACGATGCTGCTCCGACCTGGACCGACGACAGCCGGGGGGTGAGCGATGCAGGCACGAGATCATGCCGGGCCCCTGAAGACGTTCCTGGGGCGGGGCCGCGAGGTCGAGACCTTCGCGACCCTCGCGGAGGCTGCTCGAGGTGGGCGCGGGTCGATCATCCTGGTGGGTGGAGAGCCCCGGGCCTGGGAGGCCCGGGCCCACTTCTCCTTTCAGGTGAGACACACTCAGTGCCAGTCGGCGATGGCTCGCCCCAAGCGAGGACTTACCTCCTTCGCGAGGAGATCGGCAAGTTCCAGTCTCCGCATCCCCCCCGGCCAGTCGGTAAGCGTGCCGTGCTTCAGAAAATGGTGCCAGGGCGAAGCGCGACGAGGATCCTCCGATCGGGCGAACGCGTACAGTCGGGCGAGAGCCTCCTCTCCGCCTTGGTCAAAGACCTCGCGCGCCAGCACGTGGAGGCGGAGCTGGTACCAGCCGTAGTTCGGTCCATTCATCGGCTTCTCGGTCCCAACCGGGTAGTGGTGCTCGAAGTCCTCGAGGCTCCGGTATCCGCGCAAGCGGACCATCAAGTTGAACGCGGCCACCCGGCTCATCACTTCTGGAAAAGTGGTCAGCTGCGGGAGGTCCGATGGCCGCTCACTGGCGATGAAGGCGTGCAGCGACAGATTGGCGAAGAACTCGCTCAGCCACAGCGCCGGTAATGCAGCTCCCCCCTGCTGCTCGAACGCGTGCACCAGCTCGTGAACGACGAGGAGGTCGAAGAACCCCCTCATCCTCAGACGCCCCTCCGGATCGGTGTAGGTCTTCTTGAGCCTCGGCCACGCCGCCAACGGCGAGGCGACGCGGGCGATCCTGCCGAACGATCGCCAGAAGGCATTGTCGTCCGTCGCCACGATCAGCCGGTTCTCGGAAGCCGGGCCCACCGCTTCGTCGTGGGTCACTCCAGCAGGCTGATAACGGGGATTCCCGTAGCCCTGGCTGGACACGTGCACTTTCCAATCGTCGGGTGCGAGCAAGAAGGCCGTGAACTGCGGCGCCCACCCGAGGAAGGCGCCAGCAAAGTACGCGTACGCATCCCCGGCCATGTCGGCCAATCGGACCGCTTCGGCACGAGCACTCTCGCTGTACCGCGCTTCGAACGGGTATCCATCCAGCTTGGGCAGGGAATCTGCGGATGCCGTCACAGCGCTCATCGCTCTCCTCCTTTGCCTGAGGGCGGCCAGCGCGACTGCCAGGGCAAGCCGAGCCACCACAGCAAGGACGGAGAGGCGAGGGCCCTTCCCAACACCCGAACCGCCCGGCCCACCGCTCGCACGACGAGGGTGGGCAACGAGGCCTTCCCTCGTTCCTTGCCGGATGCCGCCACAAGGCTCTCCGTAGCGGGGACGTGCAGCACGTTCATCCTTGCCTCCCTCCCTCGGCTCCCATCGGGGGCCCCCCGGGGCCGGCGAACCGGCTCCCGGCGAGCCCTGAAGCGAAGGCTAGGAAGGATTCACCGCGGAAACATCCGCGCCCGTACCCAAGTCGGAGCGCTCGGTACCCAGATTCTCCGGTGAGGATTACGCGATGCCGTGGCGGTGGGCGAACGCGGTGGCCATGGCGCGGGCGGCCCGGCCGTGTGCTCCGATCTTCCCGTAGGCATTCGCCACGTGCCGTTCCACGGTCCGCACCGAGAGGACCAGCTCGGTGGCGATCTCCTCGTTGGAGCGGCCCCGGCCGAGCAGGCGAAGGATCTCCACCTCCCGGGGGGTGAGATGAAGGTCCGGACGGCCCCGCGCCGCTGGTTCGATCTCCACCAGCAGTCGCTCAGCCCCCTCCGCATCGAGAGGGGCCCCCAAGGCCTCGAAGGCGGCACGGGCGGCGCCGGCTTCCTTCGCCGCAGCTTCCTGTTCCCCCAGGTTCAGGAGACATCGGGCCAGCTCGAGACGAACGCGCGCTGCTTCGAATGGGGCCTCCCCTATGGCGAAGAGTTCCGTCGAACGTTCCAGGGCCTCCCGGGCCAGGGCGTGATCCCCCCCGGCCGCGGCCACCACTCCCGAGGCGAAGAGGGCGGAAGCCCGGACCGGCCCCGTGCCGATCCTCTCGGCGACGTCCGCCAGCTCGGCGAGGGGTTCGGCAGCGGCCTCGGCGTCGCCCAGCGCCGCTCGGGCCCTGGCCAGAGTCTCCAGCGCGTCGATCCGTTCGACCCTGTCCTCGGTCGGCACCGCCCGGAGGTACCGTTCCGCCAGGGCCGCCGCCTCCTCGGGCGCACCGCGGTCGAGTTCCAGAGCCGCCCGGGCCACGACGGTGAGCTGGCCCAAACCTCGCCGATGCGGCGCTGCGTCCAGCTCGTCGAGGAGCCCCTGCGCCTCGCCGAACCGACCCTGCCGCCGCCGAAGATCAGCGAGCCGAACCCTGGCGAGGGCGGCTGGGACCGGCCTGGCCGCCGCATCTCCAACAGCTCCAGAAGCTGTTGCTCCGCCTCCTCCCACCGACCCCACCAGGTGAGGACGGCCGCATGCTCGGTCCGGGGGTAATCGAATGCCGGACTCGCCACTTTTCCCCCGGACATCTCGATGGCGAAGCGTGACCACTGGGCGGCCCGCTCTAGATCGCGGACGTACAGGGACGCCGTGACGAGGAAGCAGCACACCCGCATCGCATTCCCCGTATCTCTCAGCTCCCCTCCGACCGCCGCGGCTGTGGCCTCGTCCAGCAGACGCATCCCCTCGGCCACCTCTCCCGCGGCCACTCGAACGAGGCCCAATTGCCCCCTGGCCACCATCTCTATGTCGATGTCGCCCACCGCCCGAGCTCGGGCCATGGCTTCCTCCGAGAGCTGCCGGGCCCGGGCGAAGTCCTTCTCCCACCCCCCGGCCAGGGCTCCCTCCAGGCCGGCCACCATCGCCAAGACGGGGGAGTCGGGATGGGTTTGCAGAAGGCTCCGGGCCCTCCCCAGCCACCCAGCGCCCACAGCCACGTCGCCCCGGGCGTTCAGAACGATGAGAGCAAGCATGGCCGCCGTCCGCGCAGCGGCCTCGTCATCCGCGGCCTCGCGGTAGAGGCGAAACGCGCGTTCCCGGGCATCGATGGCCGCGGGGGCGTCCTCAAGCCAGAAGGCGACCTCCGCCAGGCCCTCAAGCGCCTGCGCGTCCTCCCCGGAGCGAAGGACTTCCTCGAAGCTCGCCTTGGCCTCTTCCCACGACCCTCGTCGGAGTGCCTCCCTTGCAGAAGCCAGCGCATCTTCCTTCGCCACGGCAAAGATCGTACGGTGCAAGGCAGCTCACAAACAGGGAAATCCCTTCCTGCTGGGCTCGTGGCGGGGTCGGAAGGCCTCTGTTGTCCTCGTGGCGCTCATCGGGCGAACGCCCCCCTCAAGAATTCCTCGAGTGTGGTGGGCGTGGTGCTGTCGGGCGTCGGCTCGATGCCCTCCAGGATCCGGCCCTCGTTGATCGCGACCTGGCTCTCCACCAGGAGCGAGGCGAACTCCTCGGACATGCCAATCCCCTGCAGCGCCGTCTTCACCCCTTCGGGGGGGAACTAGACATTGGGAAGGTCGGGGATCCCCAGGGCCGCCCCGAGCTTGCGCGTCGCCTCCTCCATGCTCACGTCCTTGGGGCCAAGGATTGTCTCGACGGAATGGCTCGCGAACTCACGGTGGAGCAGATGCGTCGCGGCCCGCTCGGCGATATCCACGCAGGCGATCATCGGAAACGGCAGATCGCCCCGTATGGCGCTGCCGTTCATCTTCTGTTCCTGCACCATGGGGACGGCGGCCAAGAGGTTCTCCATGTGCCACGGGGCCCGGAGCGAAAGCACGTTGGCTTCCTCCAGGCCGAACAGCAGCTCCTCGAGCTCGTGGAGTTGATGGCGTCGCCCACCACCACATCGGCGCCCCGCCGCTCCAGAGGCTCGAGCCGCTCCCCTGACCGCCCGAACGCCCGGACCTCCTGTCCCTCCTGCAGCAACCGGTCGGTGACCCTGCTTCCGACGTTCCCAGACGCACCCACCACCGCAATCATCGTGGCCTCCTTTCCTTCACACACGGTTCGCGGACGAGCCGTGCCCTGCCCAGGCAACGAGGTCGGCCCGACCGAGGCACAATATCCTGCGTCTCTGCGGAGGGGTTGAGGTTGACCGCTCGTGGCTGATCACGCGGACGTCCGCCGAATCGCACTGGCCCTGCCCGATACGACCGAGGCGAGGGACCATTTCCACTTCTCCGTTCGCAACAAGGGCAAGCAGCGGGGGTTCGAGTGGGCATGGAATGACCGCACCGAACCAAAGAAGCCGAGAGTTCCCCGAGAAGACGTGGTGGCCATCCGCGTCATCGACGAACTCGACAAGGAAGCCCTACTCGCATCCGACGAGGCGAAGTTCTTCACCGAGCCGCACTACAACGGCTTTCCGGCGATCCTCGTCCTCTTGGGGGCGACTACGGCGGGCCGCGACGGCCATTTCTGCATCGTTGACAGCGCCCGGAGCGCAAGCCGGAGTCGCGGGCGAACTTCATGGCCTTACCGAGCAGCGGTGACAGGGCGCTCGTCACACCCACGGCTCCCCTCCCCGACCGGCCTCAGGACGTGGGTGAGGCTGATTCGAACAAGCCGGGAGCGTGGGTGTCCCGGGGTCCCCCTCCCAGATCCCCTCCGTGGACCTTCGGTCCGAGAAAGACACGCCTTCACTCAAGGTGCACCACCGGGCACGTCATGGTACGGACGACCCCGTACAGCCCCTGAATCTTGGCCACCACCAGCTTGCCGAGCTCATCCAGGCTCCGGGCCTGGGCCCGAGCGATCACGTCGTACGGGCCGGAGACATCCTCTGCGGAGACCACTCCCCTGATCGCGGCTACTTCCTTGGAGACCGCCCGGCCGGGCGGGCCGGGCCTCACTTGAATGAGCACGATGGCCTCGACCATCACTTCCCCCTCTGCAGATGGCTACGGCCAATCTACGCCTGGGGGAGCGGAAGGACTCGGCCTTCTCGATATGGCGAGCGCGGCCCCGCCGTCGCGCCCGATAAGAAGAACTCCGGATCCCCATCGGTGCATCGGGCGCGGTGGCCTACTCCATCGCGTACCAGCTCGTGAGGCCGGCCAGTTCTCGCCTCCTCTGGATCCTGCCTCGGTCCTCGTCACTCAAGTTCGTATACCGCACAATGCGCTTACTCACAGCCAACAAGTGGGCCGCCTGAATGAGACTAACTAACTACTGGTCGTTTGAAGCCGGCTCAGGTTCAGCAACGACGTGAGTGACCGGAATCCGGAAGTGGCTGACCACCCGCGAGGGGAGGTCTAGCTTGAGCCATCTGGAGATACCTAGTGGCAGTGTGGAAAGGATCACGTCCCTGAGATATGGGCCCAGTTTCCGGTCAGCCCAGCCGGAGCTCAGCCTCGGCGAAGAGCGGGGGTGCCACCACGCGCTTCACCCCGTCCTGCCACTGGACAGCCAGCATCTCATGGTCCCGCTGTCGGCCATCCTCTCCCAGGCCGAATCGGCCGAAGAAGGTGGTGCACTGGAACTCTCGAGCTACGCGTTCCACTGCGGCATCCTGCGTGGTGCCGGCCTCCTCCACGCACCGCATGGAGACCAGGCCGGCAGCGTAAGCCTGCGCGGTCAGATAGTCGACGTGTCTGCCGGTCGCCTCTGAGCGGAGCCCCGTCATAACGGCCGCCCGAAGGCTTCGGATGATTTCGGCCCCGCTCGGAGCAACGTCGGCTCGGAGGTGAACTCCCTCCTCCCACTGCGACGGCCCCATCACGCCCTCGGCCCGGTATCCGATCTCAGCGCCGAACCGCCCGATCCCCGCACCGACAGCGGCAACGACCGACGGCCGTTCCTGCAGGCGACGAAGGAGTTCGAGGTCGTCGGCGAACGTCCCAGCCGCCAACAGGACGTCGGCCTGCTTCGCAAGGTCAATCGGGACGTCGGCGTGCGAGACGGTTCCCACCACGTCCATCCCGAGGCGCTCGGCAGCCCGGCGAGCCCCATCTGCGACGCTTTGCGCGAATCGCCCGGCACCGCTGGCGATCAAGAGGCGGACTCGCGGTACCAGGTCGACCAGGGCCTCCAGCACTGGCCCGGCATAAGCGCTGGCAGGCGAGAGCACCGAGACGACTCCCGGCAGGCCCTGGACCTGATCCGCACTTCCTCCGTGATTCCAAAGCACCCGACCCCGCTCGGCGGCGAACTCGGCCGCCTCCTCCACTAGGTCGCTACCGTAGGGGCCGATCAGGACATCGGCGGCGGCGAGGTCGTCTAGGGCCCGCCTCACACCCTCCCGGGTGCTCTCGTCGTCGACCACCGCGAGGGCGGGGGCGAGCCTCTCGGTGCCGACCCGAACCCCTCTTAGGGCTTGAACGTCTCCCACCACCTGCCATAGCCCCACGGCCGCGAGCCTGCCCATCAGCGCGTAGCGCCCGGTGAGCGACAGAGCCGCCCCCAGGAGCAATCGTCGCGGGGAGGAGGGGCCCGAGGCTTCGCCGGATTCGCCGACCATCATCGCGGTGGTATACACCCCGAGGATGGGCAATGCGGACGAGAAGGAGACGGGCGGGCCGAGCCGGCCCGGCGCGGTGGCCTGGGCGTTCCACGAAGCTACCAAGCACTCCTACGAGAGCGTTCGCCGGCGAGGACCCCGCCTGGACTGGGGCAACAAGCCGAACCCGTTCAAGTTCATCCCTGGCTCGGAACGCGTGGACCTTCCGCGAGTAGCCCGGCCAACCGGCATGCCAGTACTGGAGGCAGTACGAGGGGGCATCGCCGCTCCGGCTAAGAGTTCTCCTGGCCTGTTTGACCTGGCCCGACTCTTGGTGGTGGGGGCGGGAGTCCGCCGGCGCGTTCATGCAGACGGAGAGGAGTTCTTCTTCCGGGCGTACGCCTCCGCCGGTGCCCTCTACCCCGTCGAGATCTACGTGGTCTGTTCGGATCTTTCCGGTCTGCCGGGCGGCGTGTACCACTTCGATCCCCGCGGTCCCGCACTGGATCGGCTGCGGGCAGGCGATCACCGCGGGTGGCTAGTGCGTGCGGCCGGGGCGGAGCCGGCGGCCGCTGAGGCACCCGTAACAATGGTTCTGACGGGCATCCCTTGGCGGACGACCTGGAAGTACACCGAGCGCGGCTACCGCCACCTCTTCTGGGACGGCGGCATGATCCTGGCGAACCTCCTGGCCCTAGCTTTGGCGGCCGAACTGCCTGCAGAGCTGATCATGGGCTTTGTGGACGACGATGTTGAGTCTCTCCTCGGTCTCGATCATTCTCGAGAGTTCCCGCTATGCCTTCTCTCGGTGGGGAGCGGCTCGCCCGTCGGGCCGGCGGAGTCTCCTCTCGACCCGCTGAACTATCCCTTCCCTCCCCTCTCGCCTCGAGAGATCGGGTACCCGGCCATCGGGGAGATCAACGACGCGGCACGCCTGGCCACGCCCGAGGAAGCTCTGGCTTGGCGGGCCCGTACCGGCGCCGCTGGAGCGGTGGAGGCACAGGAGGGCCAGGTGACGGAGGCCTTCCAGCCCGCTCCGCCTCCCTCGGACTCGGTCGAGGAAGTGATCCGCCGGCGTGGCTCCGCTCGCCTCTTCGGGAGAGGATCGGTGCCGCTCGGCGTGCTCTCGGCCGTGCTGGAAGCGGCGACCCGAGACATCCCGACGGACCTGGCCCGCCACATGCTGACGGAGGTGTATCTCGTGGCCAACGCCGTCGATAGCCTCGACCCCGGTGCTTACGTGTATCGACTGGGCTCGTTTGAGCTTCTCGAGCGGGGCAACCTCAGGAGTCGAGCGGCGTTCCTCTGCTTGGAGCAGCGCCTGGGTGGCGACGCGGCCGTCACCCATTTCCTCCTAGCTGACCTCTCGCGGGCGCTCGGTACGTGGGGAGACCGCGGATACCGGGTCGCTCTGCTCGAGGCGGGCATCGTAGCCGGCAACATCTATCTCGGCGCCTACGGCTACGGGTACGGCGCCACAGGCCTCACGTTCTATGACGACGAGGTGACCTCTTTTTTCTCACCTCACGCCGCCGGCAAGAGCTGCATGCTGGTGGTGTCGGTCGGCGAGAGCATCGGTCGGCCCGACCTCCGGGCCACCCGCTGACCACAATTGACGTGCGCTGGGTCGCCCGACATTCCTCGTGGCTGCCGACACCCTCATCCGCCGGCGCCGGTCTTCTGGTCCTGGCCGGGCGGAATGCCCCCGTGGCCTGGAGCGCTGCACGGATCCGCGTGCCCGTGTCCCTGTCCTCGGAGGTCACAGGGCTCCTTTGCCCGAGGCGGCTCGCCTGGAGGTGACTCGGGCGGGGGGAGCCTCTCTGGAGGAGGCCTGGAAGTTGGTGCGGGTCCGGCCGAAGACCGGCGAGCTGATGAGGGCGCATCGGGAGGTTCCCGGGGTTCCTTCTCGATCTTGTCCCCGGCAAGGGTTCGAGGACACATGGGGTCGTGGTCGAGCACGCAGAGGTTGTACACGAGCCAGTCGCTTTCCAGCTGCCAGCGGGGGAGATTCTGGGCCGTCTTCAGGCGACCATCCGAGCTCACCTCCACGTACCGCCCGGGCCCGAGGCTGACCCTCTGCCCCCCACCCCTGAGGAGAACCAGGAGGTTCCCGTGCAACACTCCGAACGCCCCGGCGCCGTCCGGGCGAACCTCGGTGAAGAAGACGGTCCCACGGACTCGGGCACGCGCGCGGGGGGTCACGATCTCGAACCAGCTCTGCTGGTCGCCCCGAGACGCAACACGGTTGAAGCTGCGCCCGGTGCCGTGCTCCCCCACGACCCTTCTCCTCCTGCCATCCTCCCCGGGATCCAGCTCACGGAGATGCAAGGAGGTGTCCCAATCGAGCCGGCCGATGCTTCCGTCGAAGTAATCGATCTGCGCCCGGCCGGACGGCGAGGTCCGGAGGGTATCGCCCTCGTGGAGGAGGACCCCCTCCCTTCCGGGACGGAATACCGTTTTGCCCTCCGGCCGGACGGAGCTACGACCGGTGAGCAGGTGCAGTGTGGCAAACCCCTGAGCGGCGGCCGGAGCGGCGGTGAGGACAATCGCCGTGGCGGTGGCGATCGCCACCCCCGCGATCTGCTTGGATCCCGATCGGACGCGCCCACCTCGTGAAGCGATGACGCGAGGGCTCACGAAGGGCAGGTACGCCAGCCAGGACACCAGGCCGACCGTCCACCGGAGCTTGCCGAGGGATACGTTCAGGAACGCGCGAACCACGTGCGGATCGAACTGCGAGCCGGCGCATCGGATCAGCTCCCGACGGGCAGCTTCGACGGTGATCGGCCTCTGGTAGGGGGTGCCCGCCGTCATCGCGTCGAAGGAGTCGGCGACGGTCAGGATTCGCCCGGCGAGGGAGATGTCTCGTGCTGCCAGCCCCCGCGGATACCCGTGGCCGTCGAACCGCTCGTGGTGCTGCTCGATCCCGGGCCCCCACTCACCCAGCCACGGGAGCAAGGGAGCGGTCAGGCGGGTCCCTGCCTCGGGGTGCCTCTTGAGCGATTCCCACTCGTGCGGATCGGGTTTGCTCGGTTTGTTGAGGATGTCCCCGGAGATCTCGAGCTTCCCGATGTCGTGCAGAAGCCCCACCCACCGTAACAGATCTCGGGAGGCTTCCGGCATTTTCAGCGCCCCCGCTAAAAGGTCGGTGAAGACCCGTACCCGCTCCGAGTGCCCTCGGGTTCTCCGGTCGTGGGCACTGAGGGCCGTAACCAGGGCCAAAATGGAGGCTGCGGCAGGAGCGAAGTCGCTCTCCACCCCCTCTCGGGCCTGCTGGGCCGGTTGCTCGAGGGTTCGCGGGTTGCTGGCCATCCTGGCCACCGCGAACCTCGATGGGGCCCGGTCGGGGAAGATCAATGTGAGCTTGAGTAGCAAGGCCAGCGGGAGGAGCCGGCGAGCCGCCCTGTCGACGAGGGAAACCGCGACGAGACAGGCGATGAGAAGAGCCAGCCACCATCCCACTTGGAGCAGTCCCTGGGGCCTGGGTACCGTCCAACTCACCAGGGCGGCGGCAGCCACGCCGGCGGCCAGGGGCATCACAACGATCAGCACTCGGAGTGCAGCACTCTGAGCCGGTTTAGAAGGCCAACGCGCCAGGCGTCGGTCGCGGCTTAGCTCAGCTGCTCGTTCCATTGGGGAAGCCTGTGACATCTGGATGAGCCGCGAGCAAACGCACTAGTCCGTCGATTCGAGGACCCTCGAACACGATCGGCGCGAAACTGGAGGCTCTCCCCTTCGCAAGATCGGGTCCTCCGGCCGCCGTCTCGCGTTCCCCGGGCAGTTCTCGCATGGCTGGCCCTTCTCGAGAAGCAGCCCACGGCCTAGGGCTGCCCTGACTTGGTGAGGATCAACCGAGAAACTAGCGCCAGTCTAGTCCACCAAACGCCCCACCCGAAGACCACCCTTCCGCAGCGAGACGTGGGCCCGGCTCGCGGAGAAGCACGCAGCGAGATCAGCAAGGACGAGCTCGTCCATCGGGGTAACCTCGAGCTCTCTGAACCGCGGGAGCTCTTCCGCGCATTCCCGCGGTTACAGCGTAGCCTCTTCGCGGATGTGGTGCCGCCTGCCACTATGGCCCCAACCCAAGCTACCGTTTGACCGATCCCATCTGCCGCCGAAGGTGCGGCGTGGCTCGTTGCACTGAGGCAGTGCTCAAGCTTCCTCGGCCGGGCGCGTCGGGTGAGTGGTGTGTAATGGTGAGGAAGACCGCGAGGAGATGATGCCACTGGACAAGTCTTCGGACAAGTCTTAGTAGGATGCCGGACAAGTCTTCGAGCCGAATCGAGTTCACAAGTCTTTGCATGTTCGAGGACGGTGTCTGAAAACAAAGGCCCTGGTCACAGGGCTGCAAGCAGCAGGAGCACCGGACCTACCTTCAAACCGGTGTGCCGGCGAGAGCTCGCAGGCGGGTTCGATTCCCGTCGCCTCCGCTAGGTCCGCCTCCGCTACTGAAAGTGGTCTCGGACCAGCTGCTTTCGCTGTGGCGGGCGTGAGGCTATCGCTGGAGAGACTCAGTTCGAATCCCCGAGACCGCTACCAGCACACACGTCTTTCGGTGTTCCCGCCGACCCTTATCGCGCGGAAACTAGGACTTCTCCATTTGGCGTCGACGAGGCGCTCTTCAACCGAGAGCACCACCTTCAGGCGTGGAATGTCACGCCCTTGGCCAGCGCAACGAGGATCGCCGCCTTGAGCTTGCTGGGATGCGTTCCAGCATCCGCCCACCATCCTTGCAGGACGTCGAAAGTCATCTCTCCGGCCTGCATGTAGGCGTTGTTCACGTCGGTGATCTCGAGCTCTCCGCGGGCCGATGGCGTGAGCCCGGCGATGATGTCGAACACTCGCGCGTCGTACATGTAGCAGCCCGTGACCACGAGGTCGCTTTTCGGATCCGGAGGCTTCTCCTCGATCTTGACGATCCGATCACCATGCACCGTGGCCACCCCGAACCTCCTGGCATCCTCGATCGACACCGGCTTCAGCAGGAGCTTCGCTCCGTGCTTCTGCCTTCGATACGCTTCGACGTAGGGAGTGAGATCCTCCTGGTAGATCTGGTCGCCCAGGATGACCGTCATGAGGTCCTGCCCCACGTGCGTGGCCGCCTTGCCCAGGGCGTCCGCGATCCCCAGCTCGCCTTCTTGGCGGGCGTAGACGATGCGGGCCCCGAACTCCTCCCCATCGCCGAGTACGCGCTGGAACTGGTTCATGTCGTTGCCGGTGACCAGGATGAGATCGCGGAGCCCCGCCCGAACCAGCGACCGGATCGGGAAGTAGATCATCGGCTCGTCGAACACGTCGAGGAGGTGTTTGTTCACCACCTTCGTCATGGGATACAGCCTCGTCCCCAGCCCCCCCGCTAGGATCACGCCCTTCACGTCAGCGTCCCCACGTAGCGCCGCACGGACCGGCGCCAATCGCTCAGGGGAACCCCGTGAGCGACCGCCCTGGCCAGCGACAGCGCGCTGTTGCGAGGGCGGGGGGCGACGATCCGTCCGGCCGTGCTCGCATAGGTCTCCGAGTCGATCCGCTCGACCCGGGCCGACGAGCCCGCCGTCTCGAGGGCGACCTCGGCGAGGTCGGCCCAGGTGCAAGGAGGCCCACCGCCGGCGACGTGGAGGGTTCCCGCCATGGGTACATCGACGAGATACGTTAGAGCGGCGGCCAAGTCTTCCGCCCAGGTGGGCCGCCCGCGCTGATCTTCCACCACGCGCAGGGGATCGGCCCGCCCGGCCGCTCCGAGGATGGTACGGACGAAGTTCTTCCCCTGTCCGAAGACCCAGGAGGTGCGCACCGTCAGGTTGGCCTGGCCCGTCGCCACGTGCCGCTCTCCCTCGAGCTTGGACTTGCCGTAGACGTTGATCGGCCGAGGGGAGTCCGCTTCCTCGTACTCCCTAGCCTTCTCTCCATCGAAGACGTAATCGGTGGAGACGTATACCATCCGAGCGCCCTCCGCGGCCGCTGCCTCCGCCACGTGACGAGTACCGTCCGCGTTCACGGCGAAGGCCTCATCCGGACGGGCCTCGCACTCGTCCACGTTGGTCATTGCCGCCAGGTGCACGATCACGTCGGCCCCGCGAGCAGCCGTTCGAACGGCCTCCTGGTCGGTGACGTCGAGGTCCGAGCGATCCAGGAACCGCGCCGACTCGAGACGGGCCCGGAGCGCCGTCCCCACCTGGCCCCCGGCCCCCGTCACGAGAACGACGGAAGCGCGTCCCATTCCAGGTCCGGGTTCTGGCGGTCCCTCGCGGACACGATGGGGCGCTCTGTGCGCCAATCGATGCCCAGGTTCGGATCGTTCCAGGCGATTCCGTGCTCGTCCGTGGCGTCGTACTCTCTGGTCACCCAGTAGATGAGGTCTACGGCCGTCATGGCCAGGAACCCGTGGGCGACTCCGGCCGGGATGTACAGGCTGGCCGGCTGGTCGCCGTCCAGCACTAGCGTGTCGACAACCGGCCCGTCCCCGCGGGCCCGGAGGTCCACCAGACCGACTTGGGCTCGACCGGAGACGACGTACCACAGATCCGCCTGGCGGCGATGGTAGTGCAGCCCCCGGAGCACGTTCGCGCGGGATCGCGAATGATTCGCCTGGACGAACGTGTCCGGGTATTGCGCGGCCCGGAAAACCTCCACGAAGTGACCCCGGTCGTCCGGGTGGACCTCCGGCCGGGTTAGCACAACACCGACGACGTCGGTCACGCTCACCGGTCCCCGCGTGGTGCGGCGTCCGCGTAGAGACTTTCGGCCTCGCCGCGAAGCGGACTCCACCAGTCGCGATGGAGGCGATACCAGGCTACGGTGTCGGCGAGCCGTCCCTCGAGATCGGCACTGGGCCCCCAGCCGAGCGCCCGGAGCCTGGAGGAGTCGATCGCGTACCGCCCATCGTGGTCGGGACGGTCGTAGGCGGTGAGATACACGGCCTCGGGGCCGCGGCCCGCGGCGCGAGCGACCATTCCGGCGATTTCCAAGTTCGTACGCTGCGCTCCCTCCGGCGCGATGTTGTAGACCTGTCCCGGGCGGCCCCGATCGATCACCGCCTCGATGCCGTCGCATGCGTCCTCGACGAACATCCAGTCCCGGACCTGTCCCCCGCCCCCCCACACGGGGATGGGCTCCCCGAGCAGTGCCCGTGTCACCCATCGGGGGATGGCCTTCTCCGGATGCTGCCACGGGCCGAAGCAGTTCGTCGGCCTGACGATGATCACCGGAAGCCTGCCGAAGAACGAACGGGCCACGTCGTCGGCCAGGGCCTTGCTTCTGGCGTACGCGCTGGTGGCACTGCCTTCGCCCAGGCCCTTGTCCTCTTCCCGGAACGGGCGGCCGGGGCAGGGCCCGTACACCTCGTCCGTCGAAACGTGCACGACCAGCCCCACACCGGCGGCTTCCGCTGCCTCCAACAATCGACCGGTCCCCTGGACGTTGGAGCGGAAGAAGCGCTCGGCCGACCACTCGCCCCTGGTCACGTGGGTCTCGGCGGCGAAGTGAACGACCATTGTCGGACGTTCGCGGCGAACGAGATCGAGGAACGCCTGATCGGTCACATTCAGTGAGACGGTCCGCAGGTTGGCCGAAGGCACTCCCGACAGACGGCTGGGATCCGCGGCATAGGTGCCCACGTCGACGTTCAGCACGCTCGCTCCGCGGCTCAGGGCGCGACGGACGAACACGGAACCGAGGAAGCCCAAGCCTCCGGTGACCAGGATGCGACCGTCCATGCCGCTCCAAACGATACCTGTACTATGTGTCAGCTTTCACCCCGACAGAGAGAGCGGCGCATGCCGAGGGTCGTCATCACCATGCCGGCGTACCGGGCCGAGGGAACTCTCGAGAAGACGGTCGCCGACATCCCACCTGGAGTGGCCGACGAGCTGATCCTGGTCGACGATGCCAGTCCCGACAACACGGTGCAGCTGGCTCACGAGCTGGGGATCCGGGTCTTCGGGCACCCCCACAACCGGGGGTATGGAGGGAACCAAAAGACCTGCTACACCCAGGCGTTGGCGGATGCCGCCGACATCGTGGTCCTGTTGCATCCCGACTACCAGTACGACCCAAAGGCGGTTCCGCTACTCATCGCGCCGATCCTGGCCGGCCACGCCGACATGACCTTTGGCTCCCGGTTCGCCTCGGCCGGGAATCCCCTGGCCGGGGGCATGCCGGTTTACCGATACATCGGGAACCGCTTGACCACCATCGCTGAGAATCTGCTGCTGGGGTCGCGGTTCACCGAGATGCACAGCGGGCTCCGTGCCTACACCCGCCAGTGCTTGCTGTCGCTGCCCTTCCTTCGCTACTCGGACGACTTCGTCTTCGACTCGCAGCTGCTTGTCGACGCCATCACATCGGGGCAGCGGGTGGTCGAGGTGCCCATCCTCACCAGGTACACGAAGGAGTCGTCCTCGATCGGCATCCTGCGCTCTCTCCGATATGTGACGCTGTCGCAGCTGCACGCCGCCCGCCGAGCGATGGAGCGGGGGCGACGGGGTCATCGGTGGCCGGTCACCCTCTCCCCGCCGAAGCGAGCTCGGATCCGGGGTGGCACCGGATCCTCCGTGGAGCAGCGGTGCGTGCTGTGCGGCGCGAATGACCAGGTCGTTCTGTATCCGGCCAACGCGAGCGGAGAGGTCCGGTCCAGCGAGTTCGCCTGCACCAGCGAGGCCGTAGCCCGCCACGACGACATCCTGCAATGCCGTCGGTGCGGGATGGTGAGTTCCCGGCCGCAGCTCTTACCCCAGCAGATCGCGGAGCACTACGCGCAGGTGGTGGACGAACCCTACCTGGCCGAGGAGGGCGGCCGCCGGGAGCTCTTCCGGTGGGTGCTGGGAGCCATGGCGGGCTATCCGGTACACACCCGACGTCTCCTGGAGGTCGGGTCGCACCTGGGCCTGTTCCTCGACGTGGCCCGCGCGGCCGGCTGGCAGGCCCGTGGCATCGAGCCGTCGAATTGGGCCGTCGAGTTCGGCCGGGAAAGGTTCCGTGTGGACCTGCGCCAGGGTACGGTAGAGGACCTCGACGACCCGCCCGGAAGCGCCGACGCCATCGTCATGTTGGACGTCCTAGAGCACCTGGTGGATCCGCTGGACGCCTTGCGACGCCTCCGCCCCCGGCTGGACGACCAGGGGATCCTGGCGGTGTCGACAGTGAACCTGAACAGTCTGCACGGAAGGCTCCGCGGGGGAAATTGGCCCTGGTTCATCCGCCCACACCTCCATTACTTCACGCCCGAGACACTCCAGGCGATGCTGCACCTGGCGGGTTACCGCATGGTCGAATGGTCGATCGTCCCCCGCTCGTTCCACCTCTCCTACATCGCCAACCGGGGCGGCACCAACCTGGGTGCGTTGGGGAAGGCGATGCGGCAGGTGTCTCGGTTCGCCGATCCGAGGATCCCGGTGGGTTGGCTGGGGGACATCGTGTTCGTGGTCGCACGGCCCGGGGTCATGGCCCGGCCCGCCCCTGTCGCTCGGGCCGCCGCGGGCCAAGCGCGAGTGCCGACCCGAGCAACGTCGCCAGGGCCAGGACGGAGCCGATGAGCCCCAGTCCCACCGAGGGGTCGTCGTAGGACAGCACGATGGTGTGGCGGCCGGCCGGGATGGGAATGCCCTGGTCGAGGTAGTTGGCCGGCATGACCCGCCCAGGGCGCCCGTCCACGGTGGCGTGCCATCCCGGGTCGTAGACGTTTCGCACCAGCACGACCGAGGGGGCCGGAGCCTGCGCCTCAATGCGAGCGGCTTGATCTCCCTCCGCTCGATAGGCGGCCGTTGCCGGTCCGCTTGGGGATGAGTGGGGCACGATCCCCGGATCGCTCTCCAGGATCGCATGAACCGCCGGGTCGAAGTTGTGGTCCATGACCTCCGTCAGAGCGTCCCGCGCCGAACCGGCCGTCTCCCAGGAGCCCACGACGGAGACCCGCGGGTACTGCGTGGCGAGCCGGTACAGGATCCACTGCCCCTCAGTGGACACGGGTACGGCCCCCTCGATGGGCGGCGCCCTCCCACTCCGACCGACGGCCCAGTTCACCTGGAGTAGGTCCAGGGCGATCCGAGGCGGGTTCACGAAGAACCCCGCCGCATAGCGGATTGCCTTGGGCTCTGCCGCCCGGACGAACATCCAGTACCGGGTGAGCTGATCAGAGTTGTAGCCCTGAGCCTCCTGCAATCCGAACAGCATGGAGCGCTGCTGGGCCATCAGGCCCCAATAGGGCTCGGTCCACCTCAGGTGATAACCGGTGGTGGTCCAGACCGAAGGGGCCAGGCTCAGATAGCGACCTCTCCCATGGTCACTGAGAGCCTTGGCGATGGGCCCTTCTCGGACGTAGGCGGCAAGGTCGACGGGCTTCCGGGAGGGCGGGAAGATAGGGGACAGCCGTCCGCCGAGAGCGTCTTCGCCGGGGGGCCGGATCAGGCTGCCCACCACCAGCACCAGCGGAAGGGCGGCGGCGAACGAGGGCCGAAGGGCCGACAGAGCCAGGGCCCCGGCGGCCAAAACCGCCCCGATGCCCAGGGGGATCAGCGACCGGGCGGTCGCGCCCAGGAGCACCGGAAGGAGCCCCCACACCAGGACCGCCGGGGTCAGCATGAGGATCCGCCGACTCAGGGCTCGTCCTCCGGCTTCCAGCCACGCCTCCATGCCGATGGCCGCAAGGGCCGCCAGGGCGATCAGGACGCCGCTGGCGAACCGGTAGGGGGCGTGGAGGTAAGACGTACCAAGGGCCGAACGAACGAGGAACGATGAGGCGCCCTGCGCGACCTCGTTCACCGACAGTACGTAGGAGACCATCCCGAATAGTGCAAAGGCGGCGGCCAGGGTGCGCAGCCTCCGCGCCGCCCAGCCGGCGAAGACCAAGGCGAGAGCGACCGCGCCGACGAACATCCCCGGCCACAGGGCCAGGCGGAGACCCCACGAGGGATGGAGCCTGATAGCGGCCATGACATCGCCGATATGCCCCGTGAGTTGCAAGGAGAGCACCGTGAGACTCCGGTACCCGAGTCCGAGGGTGCTCCTGGATAGATAGAACAGCCGCAGGAAGTAGGCCAGGTTGACCAGGGGCAACGCCGCAGCCAGGATGACGGCCGCTGCGGCGGCCTGGCCGATCGGGCGACGGCGGGCTCTGAGGTCGGCGGCGACGCGCACGGCGACGAGGATGAGCACACCGAGCGTGGCCACCGCCAGCCACTGGGCGTGGGCAGCGGCAACCTGGCCCCATGACACCGCGGTCAGGGCCGCCCAGAGGAGCCGCCCCGACCATCGGTCGGCGCGAAGGAACCGGGAGGCAGAGGCGATGGTAAAGGTGGTCCAAGCGAGCGAACCGGTGAATCCGATGGACAGGGCGAGGCTGGAAGCGGCAACGGGCACCGAGACGACCAGCCCTCCCAGGGTGGCGGACGCGCGGGACAGCCTTTCGCTGCGGAGGAACCAGTACAGGCCGAGGCCGGCCAGGATGGGCTGGAGGACGATGTGGGTTCGCAGCGCCACGGCGCAGGGGAGCACCGTGAACAGCAGCATCGCTGGAAGGTTGAGCCATCCCGCACCGGGGTCGGCGGCGAAGGGGAGGCCGCCCATCACGTGGGGATTCCAGGCGGGGATGTGTCCGGCGGCCAGGCTTCTTCCCAGGTAGCAGAGATTGGGCGCCCAGTACGCGAGGACGTCGGTCCCATACTGAATGGGCACAGCGCGGCCGATGACCATCGAGTGAAGGACCACCAGGACCGAGCCCACGATCAGAGCCGGCCCGGCCATCGCGGCGGCCACGCCGCGCAGCCCCGGCGAAGGCCGGACGGCGGTCGACTCGCTTGGTTCCAGCTCTCGAGTGAACGGCATGCTCGCTAGCTACGAACCCTCTCGTTCGGGACCGAGGGGTGGGCGAGTGAGACCATGCCGTTCCTCGATCTGGCCTCGGTAGAATACGGGCAGCCGGGCTGGACCGCGACTGCTGTGCTCGAAGGCGGTGGCAGGCGTCTTCGATTCGGATGCCCGACTCGGCCCAGTCAAGAAGTCAACGCTCGGGGCTTGCCTCGCTTGTAGACGCGTCCACATCCAGGACATCATCAGGAACACCGGACAGCACGAGGCAGCACGAAGGGGCCGGGCTGACCTGGTTTCGTGACCATCTCGACGAAGCGACCTTTGCCGAGGAATGGGAACAAAGCCGGGGCCTGATGGCCGACGACGCGGTCGCTTTCGGTCTGGACTTCTGATTGGGGCGCCACGGCTCAAGGGGACGGTTGTCCGTCGCTCCAGGAGTTCGCTCACGTCGTACCTTGCTCCACGCTGGCGCTCAAGCTTGGCTGTCGGATGACTGGTCTAATGGTGTGGATAGATCGGAAGGAGGTGGTGCCGGACAAGTCTTCATGAACCACCGGACAATTCTTCGAGCCGAACCGAGTTCACAAGTCTTTGCAGGGTTCGAGGACGGTGCCTGAAGACAAAGTCCCTGGTCACAGGCCTGAAGGCAGAGACAGCACCGGACCCACCTTCAAAACCGGTGTGCCGACGAAAGCGGGCAGGCGGGTTCGATTCCCGTCCGCCTCCGCTACGATCTACCAGCCTCCTTAAGCTTATTGCCTTGATGTAGCACAGGGCTCAAACTTGTTCTCATGCTTCTCGATACGCTGCGGCGAGAGCTCACGGAGCTAGGGGCCACGGTGCGGCTCCAAGCGCAACGGAGGGTGTCCACCTTCCAGGTCGACGCCCTCCTGGAAGTGGAGCTGGACGGCACTCGGGAGATCTTCGCCGTCGAGCAGAAAGCCCGCGCACCCTATCCGAGCGAGGTTGGATCCCTGGACCCCCTTCGAACACGACTCCAGCAGATCGGGGCCCCCCTCCTGGCCGCTCCACACATCTCGGAGGGCCAAGGCTCACAGCTCATCACTCATGGCTGGTCGTGGGCCGACGGTCTGGGCAACTTCGATCTTCGTGCCGGCAGCCTTCGCCTTCGCCAACGGCTCCCCGGGCCCAGGCCAACTCGCGGGCACAGATCCCTTCCTCGCGGACCCGGCGGGCTGGCAATCGTCCGCGCCCTGATCTTCCTGCCATCGGTCTTCGCCGACCCGCGCCTGGGCCGGCGTCGGCTGGCTGCCGCCGCGGACGTGACCCTGCCTCGGGTATCGCAGGTGCTCAAGCAACTCGCCGAGGCGGAGATCATTCGGGGGGACCCTGCTGTCACCGACCAGGAGCGCGAGGCGCTGCTCGACGCGTTCCTGGCCGAGTACCGGGGACCTGGCGGAGAGGAGGATGCCTACTTCTCCCTCAAACCCCTGCAGGAAGTGGCCCGAAACATCGGACGCCGAACGCACGACCGCGAGGCCGTAGTCTCCGCAGACATCGGGCCTGATCTCATCGTGCCGGTCCGCAGCCCTACCATGCTCATCGCGTACGTCTCGCGCCCGTTCGATGTGTCGAGCCTCGACCTCACCCCAGCAGAAGGGCGGGGCGACGCCAACGTTCTGATCAGGCGGCCCGCCGACACATCAGTCTTCGGCCCCAAGGGGACCATCCGGACAGCCGTGATCCGCGAGGCACGGGTGCGGCTGGCCGATCCAACGCAGATGATCTGGGATCTCCGCGACCTCGGCGGCGCCGACCGCCTCGAGGCGGCGGATCGACTGAGGAAATGGCTCCTCGGCTCCCGCTGACGCGCCTGGTCCTCGGGTCCGCCAGCCTCGCGGACGACCTCGCCTTCGTGGCCCTGGCCGATCTGCACGGCGTCCTAGCAGCTCGCCCGGATACTCCGAGCCGGTTGATCCGCGGGATCATGGCGTCCCTCCACGCGGGACGGTGGGGACTCGGGGCCGAGTTGTACCGGCAGACCCGTGATGCCGACCTCGGCATCCCCACCTCCGTCGCCAAGGATCCGTGGGTGGTCCAGGCGCTGGAGGATGCTGGATACCGACGAGCCGCCGGCAAATCGGTTCGTGCGAACGATCGAGGACATCCCAACTGCCATCGAGTCGGAGGGCGGACCGCGCCTGGCCGGCCAATACGAAGCCGCCATCGACATCCTCGTGCCTGCCTACCGATCCAGAGCCCGCGACAACGTGAGATCGGCGAGCACCTCACCACCACTGAGGTCCGGGGGCTGGCCTTCGCGTTCAATCACCCGGCTGTCCGACTGGACCTGGAGATGGCCCGGCTGAACGGCGAGGCCCTGCGTGCCACAGTAGCTTTGCCAGACGAAGCATCGACCGTGGTGCTGCGGGCCTTCGCCTGGCACGTCAGGGGCTCCGATACCGATGCGGTGGACCTATGGAGGAGCCTCGAGATCGCCCATGCCGCCGCTGTGGGCCCCGATCGTTTCGAGAAGGCGGAAGCTCCCGAGGCAGCGGAGATCGCTCGCCGGGCCTTCGGGTGAACGGGAGGCGCACTCAACCAGATCAGGCAGACCCGTCGCCTGCCATCAGAGGGAGCCGCTCGCTTGAGGACGCGAATCAGGGCGTTGATTCACGAGGTGGTTGGTGACGAGTCCTGATCGAGCGCCTCAGATGGGCGTCAGCCCGCCCGGACGTCTGGCACGTACGAGGATCGTGGAGGAGTCGGGTTCGCCCCCGCGGATGCCCGGCGCGGCGTCCTGACTCCTCGGTTGGAGAACCGTCGGGTCGCCAAAACCGGGCCATATGCAGTCCGTGCCCCTTCTGGATGGGCTTTGCCGGGCCGAGGCCTGGCTGCGAGCATGACTCGTGTGACGAAGACCTTCGATGATCTCGTTGCTGAGGCCGGGTCCGTGGATGTATCTGGCTGGCACTTCCGGTGGCTGGATGGCCGCGCGACGGAGGAACGGCCGTCGTGGGGCTACCAGCGGCTGATGAGTGAGCGCCTGGCAACGGTCAGCGCGGCACTGGATATCCAAACAGGCGGCGGCGAAGTGCTCGCGCAGGCGCCGAAGTTCCCTCCCACTATGGCGGCGACCGAATCGTGGCCGGCGAACGTTTCGCTTGCAACACGGCGACTGCATCCGCTCGGCGTTGTCGTCGTGGCCGATCGCGATGAGCCACCTCTCCCGTTCGCCGACGGTGCCTTCGACCTCGTGACCAGCCGCCATCCGGCCACGGTGTGGTGGCGGGAGATCGCCCGGGTGTTGCGTCGTGGGGGGACGTACCTGGCTCAGCATGTGGGGCCGGAGTCCGCCAGGGAGCTCTATGAGTTCTTCCTCGGCCCCCAACCCAAGGAGCAGCACCCCCGTCACCCCGACCGGGAGGGCGCCGAAGCGGCGGCCGCGGGACTGAGGGTCAAGACGATGCGGATGGAGCGGCTACGCATGGAGTTTTTCGACATCGGCGCTGTCGTCTATTTCTTGCGGAAGGTGATCTGGACGGTCCCCGACTTCAGTGTCGAGCGTTACCGCCACAGGCTCCGCGACCTGCACGAGCAGATCGAGCGCGACGGCGTGTTCGTCGCCCACTCATCCCGGGTGCTAGTCGAAGCCGAGGCACCACGAGATCGTCGCCCGCCCGGGTCGGGCGTGGCAAGTCACGGGCTCAAGAAAGATGCAGCCGAGCAAGGTGATCGGTTCTGGTGACGAGCTGAGCTCACTGGCTGTTGGCCAAGCGCGAAGCACGGAGGCCAGGATCGTGAGCTCGGCCGTGGGCTACTTCAAGACGCGGAAGCGGAAGCCGGTCATCTGCGCGGCCGGGGGCGACACTGTCTCGTTCCAGGCTGATGCGGCTCGTCCCGGGGCGGTCGTAGAAGCGGAGCCCGTCGCCCAGAAGGACCGGAACCAGATGGACGATCTCATCGACGAGCCCCGCCTGAACGCACTGCCGCGGGACGCTGCCGCCGGTGACGACGAGGTTCTTCCCGCCCGCGGCCTCTAGCGCTTCCCTGACGACGTCCCGGATATCGCCGGAGACGAGCGTGAACGCCGGATCCCTCGGCGCGTCTTGGGGATGGTGTGTGAGTATGAATATGGGCCCCGTCACGCCCCGCCGTAGATCTCCTTGCCTTCATCGCGGAACTCGGATACACGCGGCACCGGCGAGCGACGGCCCCTGGAATCAACGGGCGGTTCCGTTAGAACGGCTCGCGGAGGAGGCTGAGGGCCTCGGATCGACCCGAGCGGATCTTCGACGCGGTGCGGGCCGTGATCGATGCCACCGGGGTACTGAAGGGCAAGACCCGCCGGGCATTGGACTCCACCCTGCTCGATGACGCGGTGGCCACCCAGGACACCGTGACCCAGCTCATCGCGGCCATCCGCCGGGTCCGCCGGGAGGTCCCCTCAGCCGCCAAGGTGGAGGTCCACGCCCACGACTACGACCAAGGGGCCAAGCCCGTCATCGCCTGGGACGACCCCGTGGCCAAAGAGCAGCTGGTGAGCGCCCTGGTGAACGACGCCCTCGCCCTGATCGGGGCGACCGAAGGCGCAGATCTCGCCGCAGAGCAGCAGGACGCAGTGGGCCTGCTCGCCCTGGTGGCCGGCCAGGACGTGGAGCCCGGGGAAACCGAAGGCACGTGGCGGATCGCGGAGGGGGTGGCCCCTGACCGGGTCATTTCCACGGTGGATCCCGAGGCCCGCCACATGCACAAGAGCCGCTCGGAGTACCGCGACGGGTACAAGGCGCACCTGGCCGTGGAGCCCGAGACCGGGATCGTCACCGCGGCGTCACTCACTCCCGCCAACGCAGCCGACGGGGCAACCGGCACCGCGCTGCTCGCCACAGAGGAGCCCGGGCTCGAGGTCCTGGCAGACTCGGCGTACGGCTCGGGCGAGGTCCGGGCGGCCCTGGCGGATGGCAAGCACCGGGCACTCATCAAGCCGATCCCCCTGCGCCCGGCCGTGCCGGGCGGCTTCACCCTGGACGACTTTCGGATCGATGTCGGTGCCGGAGTGGTGACCTGTCCACAGGGCTTCACCGCCCCGATCACCCGGCGGAGGAAGGCGGATTTCCGCTCCCGGTGCCGGACCTGCCCGGTGCGCGAGCGGTGCACTCGGTCCAAGAAGGGACGCCAGATCCAGATCCACCAACATCACCACCTGCTCATGGCCGCGAGGCGCCAGGCGAAGACCGAAGAGTTCCAGACCATCTACCGACAACACCGACCGATGGTGGAGCGCTCGATCGCCTGGGTCGTGGCCCGGGGCCATCGAAGGGTTCGTTACCGGGGCGTCGCCCGCAACCAGCTCGGCCTGTCGCTCAGGGTCGCGGCCATCAACCTCCGCCGCCTAATTAACCTGGGGTTAGACCACCAAGGAGGCTGGGTCCTGGCCACCTGAGAACCGGGGAGGAAACCCCCGGCCGGATCGGTGGTGGTTCCTGAGATCGATCTGCCGTGGCAATTCGCTCGCAGATCGCTCCCCATCACGGACGCTCCCAAGAGAACCAGCCCGAAGGGGCCTTGTTCAGCAGGCTCCTAGAAGGAGATCCCCAGCAGCGCGGCTGCGTACGAAACACTCCCCACCACGGCCACACCCACCGGGTAGTCACTGCCAAGCGAGATGTCGAGGAGACGCATCGGCCGTAATCCGCGGGCCGCAAGCCCGGGGGGCCCGCTTGACAAGAAAAGTTGTCGGTGGATAGGATCGGGTCGTGATCGACGTGAGCGTGATCGATGACCCGGAGGCGGCCGAGGTGTCCCTCGACCCGATCCGGACGCGGCTCCTCGCCCAGCTGGCGGAGCCGGCGTCGGCCACCGCCGTGGCGGCCCGGGTCGGCCTGCCCCGGCAGAAGGTCAACTATCACCTCCGGACCCTCGAGCAGCACGGGCTGATCGAGCTGGTCGAGGAGCGCCGGAAGGGCAACATGACCGAGCGGGTCCTCCGGGCGACCGCGCTCTCCTACGTCATCTCGCCCGCCGCGCTCGCCGCGGTCGAGCCGGACCCGTCGCGGGCGCCGGACCGGCTGTCCGCCCGCTGGCTGATCGCCCTGGCGGCGCGCCTCGTCCGCGACGTCGGTCAGCTGCTCGCCGGCGCCACGAAGGCGCGGAAGCGGCTCGCCACATTCGCGATGGATGGCGAGATCCATTTCGCCTCGGCCGCCGATCGCGCGGCGTTCGCCGAGGAGCTTGCGAGGGCCGTCACCGGCCTGATCGGGAAGTACCACGATGAGCATGCCCCCGGCGGCCGAGAGCACCGCGTGCTCGTGGCCGTCCACCCCAGCCTGAAGCCGGAGCCGCCCGCAGAGCGGCCGATCGAGAGGGAGGGACCCTGATGGCGCATCCGTTCGAGCTCACCGACCAGTTCCAGGTCGACGCGACCCCCGAGGAGGTGTGGGAGGCGATCGCCACGGGGCCGGGCGTCGACGGCTGGTTCATGGGACGGAACGAGATCGAGCCGCGGGAGGGCGGGACGATCCGCACCGCGATGCGCGGCTCCGTGGAGGAGGCGACGGTGACGGCCTGGGAGCCGCCGACGCGGTTCGCCAGCCGTACGCCGGAGGGCCCCGACGGCGCGTTCCACGCGTTCGAGTACATCGTCGAGGGCAGCGAGAAGGGAAGCACGGTCGTCCGGTGGGTGCATAGCGGCTTCCTCGGCGAGAACTGGGAGACGGAGTACGAGGGCCTGTCCGAGGGCGACCCGATGTACTTCGACAAGCTCCGCGTGTACCTGACGTACTTCCGCGGCCGCAGGGCCACGCCGGTCGAGGTCTTCGGGCCGCAGGTCCCCGATCGGGACAAGGCCTGGGAGCTCCTCTACGGCGGGCTCGGGCTTGCCGGCGCGCCGTCGCTCGGCGACTCGGTCCGGCTCACCCCCGAGGGCCTGCCGGAGCTCGTCGGCGTCGTCGACTGGCTGTCGCGGGACTTCTTGGGCGTGCGCACCGACGACGGGATCTACCGCTTCATGCACATTTCCGCGTTCGGCGGGCCGACCGGCGTCGGCCACCACATCTTCGTCGACGGCCTCGACCAGGCCGAGGCGGAGCGCGCGTGGAGCTCGTGGCTGAACGCCGTGTTCTCATAGGGTCGAACGAGGAGGGGATGCAGATGGAGACGGTCACGTCGAGGGACGGCACAACGATCGCGTTCGACCGGCTCGGACAGGGACCGCCCGTGGTGCTCGTGTCCGGCGGGTCGGTGGACCGGACATCGAACGCGGCGCTCGCGCAGGAGCTGGCCTCGGACTTCACGGTGCTCAACTACGACCGGCGCGGCCGCGGGCCCAGCGGTGACATACCGCCGTACGCGATCGAGCGCGAGATCGAGGACATCGAGGCCGTGATCGAGGCGGTCGGGGGCGAGGCCAGCCTGTACGGCTCGTCCTCCGGTGCCGTCCTGGCGATGTTCGCCTCGGAAGCGGGGCTGCCAGTCGCGAAGCTCGCGATGTGGGAGCCGCCGTTCATCCCGGAGGGGTTCCCCACCCCGCCGGAGGACCAAGTCGAGCAGTACGAGCGGATGGTCGCCGATGGTCGGCGCGGCGACGCGGTCGAGTACTTCATGTCGAAGGTCGTGGGCCTCCCGCCCGAGTTCGTCGAGGGCGCGAAGCAGCAGCCGTTCTGGGCCGCGACCGAGGCGCTCGCCCACACCCTCGCCTACGACGCCAGGATCATGAGCGACTACCGCATCCCGGTCGCCCGCGCGACCGGCGTGAAGGTCCCAGCGCTGGTGATCGCCGGCGGCGCCGACATGCCGTGGATGCGGGACACCGCCGCCGCCCTCGCCGAGGCGCTCCCCCAGGGCGAGACGCGCTTCCTTGACGGGCAGGGGCACGACGTCGATCCGACGGTCCTGGCGCCGGTGCTGCGGGAGTTCTTCGCCGCATGAAGCCGCGGATCACGATCCTCACGATCGGCGTGGACGACCTCGAGGCGTCGGTGCGCTTCTACCGGGACGGTCTCGGACTGCCGACTGAGGGGATCGTCGGGACCGAGTTCGAGCACGGCGCCGTGGCGTTCTTCGAGCTGCAGCCGGGGATGCAGCTCGCGGCGTGGCCGCGGGGCTCGATCGCGCACGATACGGGGATCCCGCAGGCGCCGCGCAGCCCGACGGAGTTCACGATCGGGCACAACGTCGCCAGCCGGGACGCCGTCGACGAGGTGATGCGGCAGGCGGCGGTGGCCGGGGCGACGATCGTGAAGCCGGCGCAGGAGACCTTCTGGGGTGGCTACGCCGGGTACTTCCAGGATCCCGACGATCACCTCTGGGAGGTCGCGTGGAACCCATCGATCGACGTTGAGGACTGACCGGCTCGCGGGCTGGGACCCTCGACGGCGTCCCCCCTCTAAGCTCGCCTGCCATGCCGGACGAGCCCGGAAGCGTCGATCGGGACGTGGAGCGCCTCCGCGTCGCGGGCCTGCTCGCGACGCACGCGCCACCCGATTGGGAGGAGCGCTTCCGCCGCGACGACAAGATCGAGCGGTAGGGAGCGCGGCCGAGGGCCCGCACCGATGACATCACGAATGACTCACAGTCAGTGTCGCGGGCGCAGCCCGGCCAGGGTGACCGATACGAGACGACGGACCGCCGCCTTCGAACGCTGGTCGCCGGCCCCCCCTAGGGCATGCAAGCAGTAGCTCGCGAGCTCATCGGGCGGCACGTCGTCCCGGACGTCGCCGGTCTTCGCTGCCTCGACCAGTAGGTCCCGGATCATGGCGTGGACCTGACGTTGGGCTCGGGCGACCTCCTCGTCTCGATGCAGCAGCGCCGCGAAGTCGGCCTCGTGGTGCCCGGGTGAGTGGCGGGAGAGGAGAGCGTAGGCTTCAAGCACCGCTTCCAGTCGCTCCCTAGGATCGGCGGCCTGGTCCCGGACCTCGGCCAGGTGTGCCAGGTGAACTGTGATCTGACGGTGGTGCCAGGCGCGCAGGATGGATTCGACGTCCGGGAAGTACTTGTAAAGGGTGGCCCGGCCGATGCCGGTCTCCTCGGCGATCTGCGACATCGTCACCGCCAGCAGACCATGCTCGGCCACCAGGGCCGCCGTGGTGTCCAGGATCGCGTCCCGCACCTCGCGGCGGTGCGTCTCGATGGTCTCGGTCCACAGCTTCGGCACGTCAGAAGTATACGGGACGACGGGCACGAGACGGTCAGATTTGACAGTAGACACTCTGTCTCGATAACCTGGGTGGCAACCCGTACCACCGAGGAGGGACCGACATGCAGGAGCCGCGCCGCTCCCCCGAGACCCAAGGCGAGATCCGCCCGGAACCCGACGGCGGATCGGCCAAGCCCAGATCCCGTTGGGGGCTCCTCCTCGCGATCGCCATCGTCGTCGCCCTGGTCGGGCTGATGGTCTATCTCCATCTCACCGGCGCCCTCGGACCCGGCGTCCATTAAGCGGAGCCAGAGAGTGACGATGCTGCCGGGCGAACGAGGATCTCTCCCATTCGAGAACATGGGTCGTGACCCCGTGGTTGCAGTCCGCTCCCTGACCAAGCGCTTCGGCGAGGTGACCGCCGTCGACGACCTCACGTTCTCGCTGGTCCCGGGCACCGTGACCGGCTTCCTCGGGCCGAATGGCGCGGGGAAGACCACCACCCTGCGGCTGCTGCTCGGCCTGGCCGAGCCGACCGCGGGAGAGGCGCTGGTGTTCGGCCGACGGTACCGGGAGCTCGACCAGCCGGTGCGTCGGGTCGGCGCGGTGCTCGAGTCGAGCGACCTTCACCCGGGGCGCTCGGGGCGCGACCATCTGCGCGCGCTCGCCATGGCGGCGGAGATCCCGCCCGGTCGAATCGACGAGGTGCTGGCGCTGGTCGAGCTGGAAGCCGCAGCCAAGCGGCGGGTGAGAACGTACTCGCTGGGGATGCGGCAGCGTCTCGGTCTGGCGTCGGCGCTGCTCGGCGACCCCGAGCTGCTCGTCTTGGACGAACCGGCCAACGGGCTGGATCCCGCCGGTGTGCACTGGCTGCGGCGGTTCCTCCGGCGGTTCGCGGAGCAGGGCCGGACGGTGCTGGTCTCCAGTCACATGCTCGCCGAGGCCGCCCAGACCGTCGATCATGTGGTGATCATCGACCGCGGCCGTCTGGTGGCGACCGGGCGGCTCGATGAGCTCACCGAGCGCGGGGGAACCCTCGAGGACGTGTTCCTCCAGCTGACCGGAGCGGCATCGTGAGGGCCCACCTTCGCGCCGAGCTCCTTAAGCTGCGCTCGACGCAGACCGGCCTCGGCCTGTTCGCCGCCATGACCGGCTTAGTCCTCCTGGCCGTGATCCTGCACAGCCTGCTTCCCGCCGATGGCCTCGCCCGCGGCGACAACCAGCTGACGATCCTGGGCCGCGGTGAGTTCCTCGGCGCGCTCTTTGCCGCCCTGCTCGGGGCGCTCTCGGTCACGGCCGAGATTCGCCACGGAACGATCCGGCCGACCTTCCTCGTGACCCCGCGCCGGGGCCCTGTCGTCTGGGCGAAGGTCTGGGCGAGCGCCCTGACCGGCATGGGGTTTGGCCTGGTCGCCGGAGGGGTCGCCGTAGCCGCGGGCATGGTGGCGCTCCAGGCACGAGGGATCCACCTCCAGTTGGACGGCGCTGACTACACCCTCCTGATCGCTGGGAGCGCGGCGGCGAGTGCGCTGTGGGCGGCGATCGGCGTCGGGGTGGGGGCCCTGGTTCGCCACCAAGTGCCGACGGTGGTCGGGATCTGCGCGTGGCTGCTGTTCGTCGAGGGCCTGTTGGCCGGCGACCTCGTCGGTCTCGGCAACGTTTTCAAATTCCTGCCCGGCTCGGCCGCCGAGGCGATCAGCGGGCAGGAGCCAAGGACGCTCCTCGCACCGGCGGTCGGTCTCGCCCTGCTCGCCGCCTATGCGGCGGCCGCCGCGCTCGCCGGCGCGTTCGCAACCTCCCGCCGAGACGTCGCCTAAGACCATGTCCTCCCCCTCCATCCAGGGAGCGTCGGTTGAAAACGCAGCGACCGCCGACGCGAACGATGCTTCCGGCGTGAACGGGCCGCCGAGCGTCGCGGTCATGGTCATCATCCAGAACAGGTACACATTCGACCCCCCGCTCGTAACGGGAAGGCAGATCAGGGAGAAGGCCGGCGTCCCGCCTGGGTTTGCTCTTTACCGCCGCGTCCGGGGCGGGAACGAACCCATCGCAGACGACGCGCAACTCGAGCTCCACCGCGGCGACCACTTCTTCGCCCGGCCGGCCCAGAGCGCCCCATGATCCCCCGCCCTCGGACGTTCGCAGTCCTGCTCGGAGCGGCCGCTGCCGCCGGTGTCCTCGTGGTCGTGCGGCACGCTCGAGGTGCCATGGGCCGCAGGGTGTCAGGAGGGATCCTCGTCGGGAACGCCAGGCTCTACGACGCGGTGGGCCACCGGCTCCTGCTCGGCTCGCTCTACGAGCGCATCGCGGCCGACATCGCGGCGATCGCTCCGGACGGGGCGCGGGTGCTCGAGGTTGGGTGCGGCCCCGGCCGCCTCTCGATCCTGCTTGCCCGTCGGTACGGCCTCGATGTGACCGGCGTGGATCTCGATCCGGCCATGATCGATCGTGCCCGGGCAAACGCCGCCCGTTCTTCGGAGGAACAGGAGCCCGAGCCGTCCTTCCTCGTCGGCGACGTGGCGAGGCTGCCGTTCCCCGACCGATCGTTCGATCTCGTCCTCAGCACGCTCTCGATGCATCACTGGACCGACCCGACCGCCGGACTGACCGACATCGGCCGCGTGCTGCGACCCGACGGTCGCGCGCTCGTCTGGGACTTCCGGGCCGGGCCCGTGCCGCTGCACGGGCATATGGCCGATCCGCCCGAGCGTGTGCGGGGCTCCTCGCTTCGGGTCGTGAGCGCCACGCCATGGCGGTGGCCCTGGAGGCTCAAGCTCACGAAGCGGCTCGAGCTGGCTCGTGCCGATGCTCTGGCCAACCGGCTAGGGACGTAGTCAAGCCGCCGGCCCTTCACGACAACGATCAGTCGAAGACGCATCGTCGAGGATCTGCTCGAGCTTGCCCAAGCGTAGGAAGGTGCCTTTCACCGAGCGGATTCACAGAGTTCATGGGTTGGGACGGAATCTGGCGTTCCCGTCTGGTCTCGCCGCGTTGCGAGTCACTTGAGCATCTCTGTCTGTCCGCCAAGCGGATGCGTTGGCTCCCCGCGCACGGGAGTACTGACTGCGACTACGATCCTCTTCCCTTGGGTGAGCACTCGCGTCAGGAAGTGGCCCGGAGGGCCGGGGTCGATCCCGACTACATCGATCGGTTGACGGAGCTCGGGATCTTGAGACCTGGCCCGGGAGGCGCATTCTCCCACGGCGACGCGCGCAGGGCGCGTTGGGTGCACAGCCTGGAGGAGGCCGGCGTGCCGCTCGACGAGATGGCCGCGGCCGTCCGAGAGGGAGCGCTTTCCTTCTCCTTCCTGGATGCGGCCGCGTTCGATCGGTTCACGGAGGTCAGCAGCACGACCTTCAAAGAACTGAGCGCACGGACGGGCATCCCGCTGGACCATCTCAAGGTGATCCGGGAGGCCGTCGGCTTCGCCGAGCCGCGGCTCGAGGACCACGTGCGCGAGTACGAACTGGCGGTCGTGCCGGCCATCGAGCTCCAGCTCTCGAAGGGGTTCCGGCCCGTGGTCATCGAGCGGTGGCTCCGGGTATGCGCGGACAGCCTGCACCGGATCGCCGAAACGGAGACGGACCTGTGGCACACCGAGGTCGAGTTGCCTTTCCTCGAGGGGGGCATGACGGAGAGCGAAATGTTGGAGGCCCAGGCGGATCTCGGGTCAGAAATGGCCCCCCTAATGGAGCAGGCCCTCCTGGCCATCTGGCACGGGCAGCAGGAACACGCCTGGAGCAAGAACCACGTCGAGAACGTGGAGACCGCGCTGGAGAAGGCCGACCTGTTCAGTCGGCTGCACCGTCCCCCGGCCATGAGCTTCCTCGACATCACCGGGTACACACGGCTGACCGAGGAGCGAGGAGACGAGGCTGCGGCAGACCTCGCGGGGGAACTGGCAATCCTGGTCCGGCGGTGCTCTCAGGAACATGGGGGGCAGCCGGTGAAGTGGCTCGGCGACGGCGTGATGTTCTTCTTCCCGGACCCGGGCCAGGGTGCGGTCTCCGCCCTCAAGATGGTGGCTGGAGTGGCGAGCCAATCCCTCCCGCCCGCCCGGGTCGGGATCCACGCCGGGCCGGTCGTCTTCCAGGAAGGGGACTACTTCGGCCGGACCGTGAACATCGCGGCGCGGATCGCCGACTACGCCAGGCCCGGCGAGGTGGTAGTGAGCCAAGAGGTCGTGGAGGCAGCCGAGGGAACGGATGTGACGTTCACGGAGATCGGGCCCGTCGAGTTGAAGCGCGTGTCGGGCACCCTCCGCCCCCACACGGCCCGCCGGCGCGACTGAAACCTCGACGGTGGGTCGCCGCCAACTTCCTCACCTGGATGGCCCCCTCGATACCCTGGGGCCAGGACTCGGTGCCGACGAAAGTCAACGCTCGCGGCTTGGGTTGCTTGGAAACGCATCGCAAACATCCAGGACATCACCAGGCATGTGATGTCCGGAGACATGGCTGACAGATCGTTCCGGACACATATCTGACAGGTGTTCCGGACACATCCCTGACACCACCCACACTGGTCCCGCCTTCCCCCGCCAACGCAGGGGAGGTGGGCATGAGCCTAAGGGTGGTCACCATGGGCGAGCTCAGGTTGGAGGTCCTGCTCGAGCCGGAGAAGACGGGTCGGTCGGTGGCAGAGGTGTGCCGGCGGCGCGGGGTCTCCAGGGAGACCTTCTACGAATACCGGCGCCGGTACGCGAAGGAAGGGCCGCCGGCCTCGAACCTCGGTCCCGACAGCCCACAACGTCCCCGGCCCAGATCGACGTCGATCTGGAGGTGGAGATCTGCCGCATGCGGAAGGATCATCCACGTTGGGGAGCGCGGCGGATCCGAGCCGAGCTTCGACGCTCCGGTGTCGATCCGCCAGCCATCTCCACCATCCACCAAGTGCTTCCGCCGCAACCACCTCGTGACCGACCAGCCCAGCAAGCGCCCCAAGGCCACGAAGCGCTTCGAGCGGGAGGTTCCCAACGACCTGTGGCAGATCGATGCCACCAAAGTCCACCTGGAGGATGGGACCGAGGTCTGGGTGGTCGACGCCCTGGACGACCACGCCCGGTTCCTCCTGGCCGCAAGGGCGGTCATGAGCCCGACCACCGAGGCCGCCTGGGCATGCTTCGCGGAGGCCGCCACCCCCACGGCATCCCCCGCCAGCTCCTCTGGGACAACGGGCTGTGCTTCACCGGGCGTCTGCATGGCCGGGTGGTGGACTTCGAGAGACGGATCCGGTCCTCACGGCCGACCTCGAGATGCCCAAGGTCCCGAAGGTCATCATCCAGACCTTTCCGAGGATCAGATCCGGGGGCTCCTCAAGCAACCGGACACAAGGACGTGGGTGGGCATCCGAGATCGGGCGATCCTGCTCACCTTCCTCGACACCTTGGTCCGGGTGTCGGAGCTCGTTGGGGTCAACGCCGAGGACGTGGATCTCAAGGCCCGGACGATGCAGGTGATGGGGAAGGGCGCGAAGGAGCGGGAGCTGCCCCTGGGTAAGAGGGTCACACAGGCCTTGCGCCGCTATCACCGGACCTTGGAGGACCTTGAGTCCGGTGATCCGCTCTTTCTCAGCCGCTGCGGCGGCCGGATCAGCAGGAAGTCGGTCCACGAGCTCGTTGCCCGCTACAGGAGGGGGCGAAGATCGAGGGGGTCCGGTGCTCTCCCCACACACTCAGACACACCCGTGCCAAGAGGTTCATCCTGGTGACGCGGTCCTTGGGGAGCAACGACGAGGCGGCCCTTCACAAGCATGGCGAATACCTTGCCGGCGACCTTCAGGACGGGGGAGCCGAACATCCTCCCGGTGGTGATGCCAGGACGACCTGGTTGCGCCTCGAGCAGGGACTGTCAGACGTGAGCAAGTACGCCGTCCAGTGGCGGAGGCACTTGGGTGAGATCCAGCGCGTGGATGAGCAAGGGCGCGTATCGGATCTTCCGGCCGCTGTAGGTGCCGATGAAGCGCCGGAGCTGCTCCTCCTTGGTCCGTCCTCGCCAGGCAGGCTGCTTCTGGAAGGTGCGGAGCGATCCAAGCTCACCCCGAGCGTCGACGAACCGTTCCACCGCGGCGGCACCGAGGGAGCGGATCAGCTCGTCCTCCAGGTCCGCGACGCACACGTAGAAACCGAGTCGTTGCATTCCGGCGCGAGTGAGGTTGGAGCCGAGGCCGGCCCGCTCGAGACCGCGCCGGAAGGCGCCCTCCTCGGCGGCGTCACAGAGGCCCGCCAGCCTGACGTCTAACCCCCGAGGGCCGAACCGATCCAGGAAGCTCCCGATGTTCGTCGCACCCCGAATTGGCACAATGGAAATGCCCTCAGCGTCAAGATTCCGACCACGGCGCCCAGCCAGCGCCTCGAGCGCGAGCTGGTCGCTGATCCCTTCAACGAATACAACCGTACGTGCGGAGAAGGCCCCAGCCGTCTGTAGGCGATTGAGGTCCGCGTAGACCCATGTCCCCTCGTCTTGAGGCATCTCCATATCCGACAGGGTATCGAGTCCACTTGGTCGGACCACGGGACTCCGTCCATTACGACCGATCGTGGATGAGGATTGTCGACGGCGACCCGACGCCCCCTGTTCCTACGCTGTAGCCTTCGCCTCCGCGAACATCGGAGTACATCCGGCAGTGGGCGGGCGATCGTGAACTGATACTCTCACGGTCCCCGTGTCGGACGTCGGTGCCATGATGACCAGCGCAACGGTGTTGGACGAAGGCGCCCACCGCAACGAGGACAGATGTGACGATGCCAACGAACACCTCCAATGTTGCCCGGGTCAATGGGATCGAGCTCGGCTACCAGGTCGTCGGTGAGGGCGAGCCGCTGATCCTCCTGCACGGCGGCTTCGGGTCGGTCGAGATGTTCGGCCCCAACGTGGAGCTCCTCGCCGCCGGGCGTCAGGTCATTGGGGTGGACCTGCAGTCGCATGGCCGGTCGCCGGCCGCCGATCGGCCGATGCGGTTCGAGACGATGGCCGACGACATCGCTGCCCTGATCCGTAGCCTCGGTTTGGAGCGCGCCGCGATCATGGGCTTCTCACTCGGTGGGGCCGTTGGGTTGCGAGCGGCGATCCAGCATCCCGATGTCGTCGAGCGCCTCGTCCTGGTGTCGACCGTGTTCAAGCGATCCGGGTGGTATCCGGAGATGACCGCCGGCATGGACGCGATGGGCCCGGAGACCGCCGGGGCCCTGATGCAGAGCCCGATGTACCAGGCTTACCAGCGGATCGCGCCGCGAGTGGAGGACTGGCCGGTCCTCGTGCGGCAAGTCACCGAGGTCGTGAAGGTCGACTACGACTGGTCGACCGAGGTCCCCGGCCTGTCGATGCCCGTCATGCTGGTGATCGGGGACGCGGACGGCGTGCCGCCGTCCCATGCGGTCGAGTTCTTCGGCCTGCTCGGCGGCGGCCACCGGGACGCCGGCTGGGACCGCTCCGGGATGACCCCCCACCGCCTGGCGATCCTGCCGGGCGTGACCCACTACGACATCAACGTCGTGCCGGCGCTCTCCGCCGCGGTCATTCCCTTCCTCGACGGTTCGTAGGGTATCGTGTCCTCGGCCTCGGCCCGTTTACTCCAGCACGCGCTTGAGGTTCGCCAAGAAGCCCACGTTGCGTTTGCGCATCATCCCCCCCATGAACGGTGCCATCAATCGCATGAGCCCCACTGGCTCCATCTCGATCCGGCGCGTGACGCGGGATCCCTCGCCATCCGGCGCGACGGTGAGGATAGTGGTCGGTTCCATCTTGCCCATGCGTGCTTGGAGTACGGCCCCGGCTCGGCGGCTCGTACTCCAAGACGGTGACCGTCCCCTCAGACTGACCCATGAACGGCTTGATCTTGATCGCGAACGTGGAGCCTTGACCCACGGATGCGCCCTCGGTCAGCTGCGCCTCCAAAACGTCGGTGTGCCAGCGCGGATCGTTCCGCACATCCGATACGAACGAGAACACATCCGCGGCCGGCCGTGCGATCGATTCGGTGCCTTCGGTGGTGATCATGGCCTCCTCCCCCTTTCCAGGGAGCTGCTAACGAACACTAGCGCGGGTGAATCCGGCTTCATGGACCGGCATGGACGTGACGGGCACGCCCGGCTCGGCGTACTTGGCCAGGATCTCCAACAGCGTGTCGGACGGCATGCCGTAATACTGTTCGCTCTCCGTCGCCTCGAGGAACTCGAATGCGCCGGTCAGATGCTCGGCGATGACTTGCATGTGGAACTCCATCGAGGCTGCATCCGGGTGCACCTGTACGACGCTGGCCTTGTTGCCCTTCTCATCGAAGTAGACGTTGAACGCGATCAGGCGCGGCTCGTTCGTCTCGATGATATCGACGTGCTCCTCCAGGAACTTCTTGGTCTCTTCGAGCTTGCCGCTCTTGATCGTCCACGTGCCGATGTAGATGAACGGCCCTGACATGGTCTTCTCCTTTCTCATTCTCACGGTTGCCTTTCCGTTTGGACCGGCTTGGCGCTTGTCCTCACCTCCTCGGCCGCCGGTCTGTCGGTCAAACTCTGCGCCGCGCCGCTAACGAACCGCTAAAGGCGCCGCTTCGAGCCGCGACGAGCCGCGTGCTACGGTCGATCCAGGCGGCGGGGAGGCTTGGATGGAGTTCCGGATCTTGGGGCCGATGGAGGTCCTCGACGGGACTCGACGCGTCGACCTGCCTGCGGGACGTGGCCGTGCGCTCCTCGCTCTGCTCGTCCTTCACGCCAGCGAGGCCGTCACGGCGGAGCGGCTCATCGACGAGCTCTGGGGAGAGCACCCTCCGGCGACCGCCGGCACGGTCGTCCAAGGGCTCGTGTCGAGGCTGCGAAAAGAGCTCGAGCCTGGCCGGGGAAAGGGCGAGCCGCCCGCGCTCCTGCAGACCGTTGGGAGCGGCTATCGCCTGGCGATCGAGGCGGAAGAGGTCGATGCGGATCGTCTCAAGCGGCTGCTCGACGAGGCGCGCGGTGCGGCGCTCGAAGTTCGATCGGCCATGCTTGCCGACGGGCTTGGTCTCTGGCACGGACCGGCGCTCGCCGACTTCACGTACGAGCCTTCGCGCAGCGAGCGATCAACGCGCTGGAAGAGCTTCGGCTGGTGGCGATCGAGGAACGCATCGAGACCGGCCTCGCGCTGGGGCGAGGGGGCGACCTCGTCGCCGAGCTCGAGCAGCTCATCGGAGCGCATCCTTTCCGAGAACGCTTGCGCGGCCTGCTGATGGTCGCGCTCTACCGCACGGGACGACAGGCGGAGGCGCTCCAGGCGTACCGCGATGCGCGCGCGGTGCTGGTCGAGGAGCTAGGGATCGAGCCGGGACCGGCGCTACGGGAGCTCGAGAAGGCTATCCTCCGGCAAGATCCGTCGCTCGAGCTGAAGCTCGCCGCTGGAAGGGAGGTCTCGGCCGAGCCGGCCGCGCGCCGCTGGCTTCCCCGGGAACGACGGATGGTCACGGTCGTCGCCGTCGACCTCTCCCCATCGCCTGAGCCAGGAGCCGATGCCGAAGCGGTCGGTCGCCTCGGCGCGCGCGCGACCGACGTCGCGACCGAGGTGCTCCGTCGGCACGGCGCGCGCGTGGAGCACATCGTCGGCGACATGCTGATGGCATTCTTCGGGTTCCCGCTCGCGCACGAGGACGACGCGGTGCGCGCCGTCCGTGCGGCGGTCGAGCTGCGCGCGGCCGTCGAAGCGCTGAACGCGGACGTGCCGACCGTCGAGGGCGTCCGCTACTCGTCGCGGACGGGCATCGAAACTGGCGATATCGTCGTCGGCGGCCCCGGCGCTTCACTGCGCGACGTCGTGTCTGGCCAAGTCGTGACCGCGGCAGGTCGGCTTCAGCAGGCCGGTGCAGACGGCGACGTTATCGTCGGTGCGGCAACGGCTGATCCGCGGCGCCGTCGTGCTGAAACCGGCCGAGGACATCGCAGTGGAAGGCGGCGGCGTGACGGCGAGGACGACGGAACACAAGTCGCCGGTGAGATCGCCGCAGCCATCGGGCTGACGCCGGAGCCCGGGAACGTGAACACATTGTTCGCCGCCGTCCGACGTCTCTTCCAGACGCTCGCGGCCGATCGCCCACTCGTCGTCGTGCTCGAGGATCTGCACTGGGCCGAGCCCACGTTCCTCGACCTCGTCGACGACCTGGCGCGCGCCGGGAGCGGTGGTGTTTTCGTCCTGTGTCTCGCCCGTCCCGACCTGATCGAACGACGGCCGGGGTGGGAAACGGCGGACACACTCTTCCTCGAGCCGCTTCCCGCGCGAGAGATCGAGGACCTGATCGTGGATCGCGCGGGAGCGGTTCCGCCCGAAACGCTCCAGCGTATCGTCGCCACCGCGCGGGGCAATCCCCCGTTCGCCGAGCAATTGCTCGCGGCGTTCGACGATGGAACCGTCGACGCGATTCCGGCCTCGCTACAGGGCCTGCTCACGATGCGATTGGACCGGCTCGGCCCGGGTGAGCGCGACCTGCTCCGCTGCGCCGCCGTCGTCGGAACCGAGTCCAGCCAGGACGTGCTGTCGGCACTGCTCCCGGACGAAGCGCGCCCGTTCGTTGACCGTCACCTGGAAGCGCTCGGGCGAAAGCAGTTGATCGCCAGCGTCAGTGAGAACGCCTTCCGTTTCGGTCACGTGCTGATCCATCTCGCCGCGTACCAAAGCATGACCCGTGAAGACCGCGCCCGTTTGCACGAGCGGTTCGCAGACTGGCTGGAGACGGAGGCATCCGACCAGCCGCCCGAGCTCGACGAGATCGTGGGGTACCACCTCGAGCAAGCCATCGAGCACCGGCGAGCGAGTGGGGTGGCCGATACAGCCGGATCGGTCCTCGCGATTCGAGCCGGCGAGCGCCTGGGAACTGCGGCCGAGCGCGCGGTCGGTCGCAACGACCAGACCGCGGCGGAGAACCTCATGTCGAGAGCCAGATCCCTGCTCCCTTTGGATCACGCGCAGCGACCCGTCCTGACACAGCGCCTCGCGGAAGTCCACTTGGTCCTCGGCCGCTTTTCGGAAGCGCAAGAGATGTTGCGGGACCTGATGGAGGCCGCCGCTGCCGCTGGCGACCCGTTATCCGAACGAGCGGCTCGGCTCGAACACGCGCGGATCCAGTTCATCATCGGTCCCGACCCGGTCCCACTTGCTGCGATCCGGCAGGAGGCCGAGGAAGCTGCGGAGTTCTACGCCGAGGCAGGCGACGAGGCGGGCCGGGGCCGCGCATCTTTCCTGCTCGCCTGTGTGCACATGCGCGCGGGAAGCATGACAGGGGCGGAGGACGCTTTCCAGGAGAGCCTCGCGCTCGCGGATCGATCGGGGCACGTCCGCGAACGGCTGGGGACCCGGTGGAGTTGTCGGCGATGGAGGGGAGGTTCGAGGAGGCTCGAGGATTGAACGAGCGCGCCCGACGCATCTTCGTCGAGGAGATGCGCGCGCGCCGGATGTTGATGTTCGTCGCGCAGCGGCAGGCGACCGTCGAGCTTCTCGCGGGCGACCTGGCGGCCGCCGAGCGGGAACTTTGCACGGGGCTCGAGTTCGCGCGCGAGTCCGGCGAACGTGACCACATCTCGCAGACCGCCGGCCGGCTGGCGTTCGTTCTACGCGCGCAGGGACGTTCGGACGAGGCGGCGAGCTTCGGGCTGCTGAGCGCGCAGACGGCTCCAGTCGATGGCGTCGCGGCGCAAGCCCTGTCGCGCGCGGCGATGGCGGGGTCCGCGTTGGACGCGGGAGAAGATCGAGAAGCCGCGCGACTCGCGCGAGAGGCGGTCGGGCTGGTGCCGGATGAGATGCTCAATCTCCGGGCCGATGTCCTGGTCGAGCTCGCCGAGGTATTTCGCGCTGGCAATCGGGAGCAAGGCGCGAAGGAAGCCATGAGAGCAGCTGCGCGCCTCTACGAGCTCAAGGGGAACATCGTTTCGGCGGAACGGATGCCGCCCCTTTGAACAGGAAACGCGTGGCTGACGACGAAACCTGGTCACAGGGTGGACGATGGAACCGGGTCGACAGCTCATGTTCGAGTACGTCATCAAGACCTGATCTGTCGTGGATGGATGGTTCGCTCTAGGCCCGGGCGAGCTGACCGCCATCGACCGGGATCACCGCTCCGGTGATGAAGGCCGACTCGTCGGAGCACAGCCAGGCCACCGTGGCGCCCACCTCCTCGGGCAGGCCGATCCGATGCATCGGGTTTGCCTCAGCGATGGGCTCGCGCTGCTCGTCAGGGAGCGCACTGATCCGATCGTTGATGATCGATCCCGGTGCCACGGCGTTGATGCGGATGCCGCGCTCAGCGTAGTCGAGCGCCCCACTCTCGGTGAGCCCCACCACCGCGTGCTTGGCGGCGACGTAGGCGCCCAGACCTTGCCAGCCCCGGAGCCCCACCGTAGAGGTCATGTTGACGATCGATCCCCCACCGGACTCGAGCATCGCGGGGATCTGGTACTTCATGCTCAGGAAGACGCCCCGCAGATTGACCGCGACCACTCGGTCGAACTCCTCGACGGCAATGTCAGCGATCGGGACGGGGATGTAGCCACCACCGGCGTTGTTGAACGCCGCATCCAGGCGGCCGTATGCGGCCAAGGTTCGCTCAACCAGGTGCTCGACCGATGACGCGTCGACGACGTCGGTAGGGACGACGAGCGCCTGTCCGCCTGCTGCATCGATCTCCTTGGCGACGGCAGCCAAGGCCTGCTCGTCGCGGGCGGCGAGCACGACGGTGGCGCCCGCATCGGCGAAGATCCTGGCGGTGGACGCACCGATCCCGCGGCTGGCCCCGGTGATGATCGCGACCTTCTCGCCGAGCAGCCCCCTTCGCCAACTGGCTGGCTGAAGCCCAGTTCTTGCGGAGTTCATTTGGATCCCTCCTTCCTGCGTGGGCATAGACCGACACGAGCACGACCGAACTCACGGGTCATGTGACGTCACGCCGCTGAAGGATCATGGCCGAGATGCCGCCGATCACGATCACGTAAACGGTGATGGTCAACAGCGCCTGCCAGGCATCGACGAATGGACCGGAGAAGGCCCCAGGGCCTTCAACCTCGGCAAGCCCGTGGCGCAGGGGGGCGATCAGTGAATAGCCATTCGTACGCAAGAATGCCTGGGCCACATCCTGAAGCACCCGGATGCTGGATCCGAATCCGGTGATGAGACCCTCGACGACCAGGCCGTAAACGATTCCCAGGCCGATCGCCAGCGCCGTCCCACGTGAGAGGATGGCGAGGAGGCCACCGAAGAGCCCCCACAGGGTAAGGATCAGCCATCCGGCGCCAAGAGCTCGCACGATGTCCCAGACAGGTGGCCGGGTAATGACCGCACCTTCTCGTACGGCCACGACGTAGCTGGCGATCGCTCCGACCACGAAGATCGAGCCGACGAACAGGGCCAGCACGACGCCGATGGCCGCTGCCTTCGCGAGGAACAGGCGCAGGCGGCTCGGCTGTTGCATCAACGAAGTCTTCAGGGTCCCCCAGCCGTATTCGCTGCCGAACACAAGCGCGCCCAGGATGAGGGCAAGCGTGCCGAAGTAGAACGGAAATCCTCCGATCACGCTCGATGCCACGCTCTCGGGCAACAGCGCCCTCAGGTCCGCAGCGGATCGCCCGGCTACCGGCCCGCTCAGATAGGAGGAGTACGGCAACACATAGGTGAAGAGCAGACTCTGAAAGAGCGCCACCGCCAGCAGGATCCAGGTCGCGGCGCGTTTTCGCAGCAGCAGCAGTTCGGCACGGAAGCTATTCATTCTTGTCGGCTCCTTCCTCGCGGACCAACCCGAGGAAGACCTCCTCGAGCGTGGCGTGCACCGGGGTGAGCTCGCTGACCTCCAGTCCGTGGTCGACGAGCTGGCGATTGATCTCCCCCGCCCGGCGAAGGTCCGCCCTGAGCATCAGAACCCCGTCGGCGACGCGCATCCCGTCCACGCCCTGAAGCGTTGTGACCAGCTCTCGCGCCCGATCCACCGGCAAGGCCCGAACCCGAAGCTCCGGCCCTCCCACCAGTTCGTCGAGCGTCCCCTCCGCCACCAGCCTGCCGCGGCGGATGACACCGATCCGGTCGCAGATCTGCTCGATCTCCGTCATGAGGTGGCTCGACAGGAGGACGGTGCGATGCTCGTCGGTGAGGCTCCGCAAGAGCGCCCGCATCTCGGCGATGCCCTCCGGGTCGAGCCCGTTGGTCGGCTCGTCGAGGATCAACACCTCGGGGTCCTTGAGGAGGGCAGCGGCGAGCCCGAGACGCTGCTTCATCCCAGTGGAGTAGGTCGAGAAATCGTCGTCTGCCCGTGGGGACAGCCCGACCTGGCCCAGAGCGTGATCGATCCGCTCGAAAGGGACGCCCGAATGACGGGCCATCACCCGCAGGTTTTCCCGTCCTGAAAGGAACGGGTAGAAGGCGGCCCCCTCGATCATCGCTCCGACACGCACGAGCGCTTCCTTCGAACCGGGGTGACGGCCCAACACGCTAGCCGTGCCAGAGGACGGGCGGACCAGCCCGAGCAGCATGCGCAGCGTGGTCGTCTTTCCGGCACCGTTCGGCCCGACGAAGCCGTACACCTCCCCCCTCCGGACCCGAAGCGTCAGGTTGTCCACGGCAAGGATCTGTCCGCCGTAGCGTTTCGTGAGAGCGTCCGTGTCGATCACCCAGTCAGCCGTCACCAGTCCTCCTCGTTTCCTTCCGACCGATCGAGTCGGGATGTCGCGCTTCCTTCTCTGATGTTCGGTCGGAGAGGGCGGCGCGTCGTCGGACGGTGGAATGCTTTGCGACATGCGCCCGAGAGATGGCTCCGTGCGAAGCCGCCCTACTCCCTGCGGAGCAGGAACAGGCCCCAGGCTGCTCCCCGTGCGGTAGGTGGGAGCCCACCTTGCACCCGATGACTCACCGGGAACGGTGGTCTACCGTAGCAATGTGACCTCGACGGACGACATGAGGCGGGGCTCGAACCGATGGCTACTCGCACGGAGCGGGTGGCGCCTCGACTTCGCCGTCACCCTCGCGGTGGCCGTCGTGCAGATCCTCGGCACCTATGGCGCTGCCCATGGCCAGCCCGAACGCAAGCCACTCGATGACCTAGCCTACATCCTCCTGGCTGCCGGCCCGATCGCTCTGATTCTCAGGCGCCGGTTCCCGGTCGCCGTATATGCCTTCGTGTTCTCCGTCACCCTGGCGTACTCGGTGATCGGGTACCCGAGAGGTCCCATCTTCCTTTCGTTGCTCGTCGCGTTCTTCACCGTGGTGATCAGCGGTCATCGGCTGGCGGCGATCGTGGGGCTGGCCGCCGGCTACTTCGGATTCCTGTGGCTTGCCTACCTCCTCGACCGGGAGCCGGCGCCCGGTCTGGGAGCGATCCTGGGGCTGGCGGCATGGCTGTTGGTGATCCTGTCCGCCGCCGAGTTCATTCGGGTCCGCAGGGAGCGCGCCCTCGAGGCCGCCCGGATACAAGAGGAGGAGGCACGCCGCAGGGCGAGCGAGGAGCGTCTCCGGATCGCCCGCGAGCTCCACGACGCGTTGGGCCACCACATCTCACTGATCAACGTGCAGGCGGGCGTGGCACTTCACGTCAACGAGGAACTCCCCGAGCAGGCACGCTCGGCTCTCGACGCCATCCGGCAGGCCAGCAAGGAGGCACTAACTGAGCTCCGCTCGGTGCTCGACATCCTGCGCGAAGGCGACGAGCAGGCCCCGCGATCCCCCACCCCCACCCTTGCCCGCGTGGATAACCTTGTTTTCCAGGCGGCTGCCGCGGGCCTGACGGTCCGAACGGAGACCGTGGGCGAAGTTCGTCCGTTGCCATTCAGTGTCGACGTGGCAGCGTTTCGGATCGTGCAGGAGGCGCTGACGAACGTCGCCCGCCACGCCGGGCCGGCGACAGCCACTGTCCAGATCGCGTACGGAGACCGCGACCTGACCGTCCAGGTCGATGACGATGGCCGCGGTCCCCCACAACAAGCAAAGTCAGGAAGCGGCAAGGGGATCCTCGGCATGCGCGAGCGTGTAGCTGCCCTCAGTGGCGAGCTCGACGCGGGGCCGCGGCCGGGAGGCGGCTTCCGGGTTCGAGCCCGGCTTCCCCTGGACGGGGTGGGATGATCCGGGTCCTTCTGGCCGACGACCAGGCTCTGGTTCGCGCGGGGTTCCGTGCCCTGCTCGATGCCCAGGAGGACATCGAGGTGATCGGGGAGGCGAATGACGGCGAGGAGGCCATTCGACTGGCCTCGCAGCTCGTCCCGGATGTGGTGCTCATGGACATCCGCATGCCCGGCACCGATGGCCTGGAAGCCACGAGGAGGATCGTCCACGACGAGCGCCTCGACCGTGTCCGCATCGTCATCCTCACCACGTTCGACGTCGACGAGTACGTCTTCGAGGCGCTGCGTGTCGGTGCGAGTGGGTTCCTGGTCAAGGACACCGACCCTAGCGAGCTCGTCCAGGGCGTGCGGGCCGTCGCCCGGGGCGATGCCCTATTGTCCCCTGGCGTGACGCGTCGGCTGATCTCGGCGTTCGCCGACCGCGGCGGGAAACCGGCCCTACCCGAGGGCTCGGATACGGGCCGGGTCCTGGCCACCGTCATGTTCAGCGACATCGTCTCGTCGACGGAGCGCGCGGTGGAGATCGGGGACCGGCGATGGCGAGACTTGTTGGATCGGCACGACGCGCTCATCCGCCAGGAGCTTGCCCGGCACGGAGGACGCGAAGTCAAGACGACGGGTGACGGGTTCCTCGCCCTGTTCGATGGGCCCGCAAGGGCGATCCGCTGCGCTGTGGCCATTCGGCACGAGCTCCGGGCCCAGGGAGTCGAGGTCCGTATCGGATTGCACTCCGGCGAGATCGAGTTGCGAGGAGACGACGTGGGCGGGATCGCCGTTCACCTCGGCGCCCGGGTCGCCGCGGCGGCTTCCCCGGGTGAAGTGGTGGTGTCCAGCACGGTCAGGGACCTGGTGGCCGGTTCCCGGATCGGCTTCGTCGATCGGGGTGAGCACGACCTGAAGGGAGTGCCGGACCGATGGCACCTCTACGCCGTCACCGATCTCCTCCCCCCGTGACCCGCCAGGGAACCGACGGACGCCGAAGGCCTACGCTTCATCCATGATCAGGGTCCTGCTGGCCGACGATCAGGCCCTGGTTCGGGCGGGCTTCAAGTCTCTCCTCGACGCCCAGGAAGACATCGAGGTGGTGGGCGAGGCCGCCGGTGGCGAGGAAGCCGTTCGCCTTGCCACCGAAGTCATGCCGACTGTCGTGCTCATGGACATCCGGATGCCCGGGATGGACGGCCTGGAGGCGACCCGACGGATCGCCTCGGACCCTCGCCTCGCCGGCGTCCGAGTCGTGATCCTGACGACGTTCGGACTGGACGAGTACGTCTTCGAAGCGATCCGTTCCGGCGCGAGCGGATTTCTGGTCAAGGACACCGAGCCCGCTGAGCTCCTCCAGGCCGTGAGGGTGGTAGCGGGGGGGGAGGCCTTGCTCTCGCCCAGCATCACTCGGCGCCTGATCGAGGAGTTCGCGGCCCACGCGAAAGAGCCTCAGGCGACCGAGGGCCTCGAGCAGCTGACCGCTCGGGAGCGAGAGGTGATGGCGCTCGTCGCCGCCGGACTGTCGAACGACGAGATCGCCCAGCGGCTCTTCGTGAGCCCGGCTACGGCCAAGACGCACGTGAGCCGGGCCATGGTCAAGCTGGGGGCCCGTGACCGCGCCCAGCTCGTGGTCATCGCCTACGAGTCGGGGTTGGTCCGGCCGGGCTGGCGCGACTGACTCTTGACCGGAATCGGAGGCTGATTCTCTGTCCGACTTCCCGCACGCCGATCTTCTCGAGTCACGCTGCCCCTTTGATCAGCAACGAACCCATCGAGCGAGGTGGTCATCCCGGCGATCACCTTGGGCATCGAATCCTCCTATCTCCGGTCAGCGCCCGGCCCGGTCGGTGAAAAGCCGCTGTTCGCGCATGCCACGGATCCTGCTCGTGTATACGTTCGGCTCGGGCGCGGTAGGGTAGCAACCCTGTTCCCGACTCGAGGAGGAGGACGGCATGCCATCGCGACCCACGCACTTCGAGATTCCGGTCGATGACCCGGATCGGGCGGAGAAGTTCTACACAACCGTGTTCGGGTGGACCTTCGACAGATATCCGGGGGCGCCCCAGTACTACGGCATGGCCACCACCGGGGACAGCCAGTCGGGCATCAACGGAGCGCTCTTCCAGCGCGGAGAGAGTTCCGGTACGACGCTCACCATGACAGTCGACTCGATCGACGACGCCGCGGCGAGCGTGGTGGCGGCGGGCGGGAAGATCATCCAGGAGAAGGCTGCCGTCCCGAAGATGGGCTGGTTCGCGACTTGTGAAGACACCGAGGGCAACAGGATCGGGCTCTGGACGGACGATCCGAACGCGGAGTAGCCCGCGCACGGTCATGGCAAGAGATGGCAGCACCTGAGGGGGCTGGGTTGAGCCTTGGACCGACAGATGGGCTCGAGGGTGCCGGCCACGCCAGGAAGAGACACATCGAGCCGATCCGCCAGATGGTGAGGGTTCGAGGTGCACCTCTACGCGCCTTCAAGCTCTTCACCGAGCAGATGGGCACCTGGTGGCCGGTCGACGAATACTCTCGGGCAGTAAGCGAATTCGAGGACGAAGACGTCCAGGTCGAGCGGCTCGAGTTCCAGGCCCGCATGGGCGGATCGGTCCTCGAGCACACGTCGGACGGCCGGATCCTTCCGTGGGCTGAGGTCATCGCCTGGCATCCCCCGCACGGCGTCCTGATGGCCTGGCACCCGCACTCGAAGCCTGAACCGCCCACGGAGGTCGAGGTGACGTTCACCGCGCGAGGGAGCGACACGTTGGTCGAGCTCGAGCACAGGGGATGGGGGAGGCTATCCGGGGACTTCCGGGAGGGGCTCTATGAGATCTACGCCCGAGGGTGGATCACAACACTCGGGTGCTTCGCCGCTGCCGCCGACCGAGAAATCTCGTAGGGCTCACGACCTCAGGGATGCCACGCGATCACCAGGGTCTGAGATGGATGACCCCTGTCTGAGAGGTTTGGTAGTGCGCACGACGCCCACCTCAGCCCTGGGGCAAATGGCGCGCACCGTTATCTCACTTGACCGCCACGGCGTCGCTACTCATCCAACTCAGCACGGGGGTTCAAGCCTCATGGTCCGGAGCCAGGTTCACTAGGAACTGAGCCACGCCGCCGTACTTGGTGTTGATAACGGCGGACTCGGCGACCTTGTCGTGGCCGGGGAGGAAGAAGTTGAAGGGTTCCCTCGTCTGCTGCCCTCACCCGCGGTCAGGGTATCCTCGTGCGGGTGGACGATCTCGGGCGTTGATCCCGCCACAGGGTGGCATGGGTCGCCTCGTCTCCCGGCAGGTTGGAGAAGCCCGTGATCCAGTCCCGGTTGTTGATGCCGTTGCCCGCGCTGGTCGTCTCACCGAGCGACCCGAGCTGCGTGACGTTGTACAGGGTCGGCCCCGGCTGCTCGGCGCGGACCGCGTTCGCGCCTGAGGTGAGGAGCCGGAGAGGGAGGACGAGCGCTCCCAAAACGGCAATGGTGCGGAGTTTGATGGGTCTCATGGTTCTCCCTCCTGGGTGCCGAGACCGAGAACACGAGCGGTCAGTGACAGGTCCATCTCCACACCAGGAACCTACGGACGGGTGCCGCGGCATCGGCTGGTCGTTTCCGGACAGGAATCCACCGAGGCCCGTCTGCGTATGCGTTCTGCGCCTCGGCGGCGTTCATGATGCGACATGACTGACGCGCCGCCTCTGGCCGAGCGCTCGGCAGGGACGCCGCCGGTGACGAATGCGGACTTCGAGGCCTTCTACCTGGCCCACCGGGTCCGACTGTTCCGGGCACTGGTGGTTGTGACGCGGGACGTCCACGCTGCTGAGGAGGTGGCTCAGGATGCATTCGTCCGGGTCTGGGAGCGGTGGGACCGGGTTCGACAGATGGAGGACCCGACCGGCTACCTCTACCGGACCGCCTTGAACGGCTGGTTCCAGGTCCGCCGGCGGGCCGTCCGGGCGGCCAGGCGGGTGGCGGGTCCCGGTCGGGTGGTGGATCCGTTGGAGATGGTGGAGGACCGCGACGTCCTGGCGCGCCGCCTGCTGGAGCTTCCTGCACGCCAGCGGGCCGCGCTGGTCCTCACCGAGTACCTGGGACACCACTCCGCAGAGGCAGGGTGGGCTCTAGGCATTCGCCCGGGAACGGTCCGACGCCTGGCATCGAAGGCGAGGGCGGCGCTCCGCCGCGGCTATGACGAAGGAGAGGCGCTATGACCGACGTGCATGAGGCGATCGAACGAGTGGGGGCGCGGTTCGATCCGCCGGATGGCGGATTCGACGATCTATCACGCCGCAGGAACCGAGCTCGCGCGCGCCGACGGATAGCAGTCGGGGCGCTGGCCCTGACCGTCGCCGGAGGCGGCTCGCTCCTCGCCGCCCGGGCCTTCCCCGCCTCCACCCCCGGGCCACTCTCGAAGATCAGGGTCCTCGCCACGTGGCCGGCCACGTCGCATCCCACGGCTGCAGCAGCGAGCGCCCCGACCTGCCCCACGCCGTCGGGCGACAGTCCACCTCCGGTGGTCCTCTCATCAACCTCCGGGGCTGCCGGGTCGTCGATCGAGGTCACCGGGATGTTCCCAAGCGAGGAGCTGTGGATGCAGCTCTGGTGGAATGCCGGTGAGATCGCCGGGGACATCGCTCCCCCGCCGTGGCCGCCGACCGGTCCGGACCTCCAGTTCGCCCCGGCCGGACCGGGGCCGGTGGTGAAACTCGCCGCCATCGCGGGCCCCGCCACAACCGGGAAGTGTTCGTTCCAGATGAAGTTCACCGTCCCGGAGTTCGAGCCCGGCTCCTACCAGGTTCAATGGGTATTCGGCGGCGAGGCCCACGCGACCCAGCCCCGCGGCGAAGGCGGATTCTATCTCCTGACCAGTCTGCTCACGTTCCAGGTCACGGGGTAGGACTCGCTTGCACCCTTCTCACCGGGCCGCCCGTTGAGAAGCGGTTACCCCAAGCCACAGGTGGGCGGCGGCCTGCGCCCGCCAGGGTCGCCACGTGTCGGCCACCCGCTCGGCCTCCCCAGGCGTCACCGGCCGCCATGCGTCGGTGGAGAGAGCACGACGGAGCCCGAGGTCCGTGGCCGGGAAGGCGTCGGGTTCGCCCAGGCGGAGGGCGAGAGAGTGGGCCGTCCACGCACCGAGGCCTGGGATATCCGTGATCGACGCTACGAACCGTTCCAATCTGCTGGCCCGGTCGAATCGAACGGTTCCGTCCGCGACCGCTCGTGCGAAGGCGTTGATGGCGGCGGCTCGGGCCGAGGTCAGGCCGAGGCCACCGAGATCGGCCGAGGCCACCGTCGAGGGTGAGGGGAACAGGTGGGTCAGGCCGAATGCCTGCAGGCGCGGGACGGGCGTGCCATGCCGTTCGACCAATCGCGCGATGATCGTACCCGCGCCGCCCACGATGACCTGCTGGCCGACGATGGCCCGTACGCCGGTCTCGAACGGATCCCAGGTCCCCGGAGGGCGGACCCCGGGCCGAGCGCGCATCAGCGGACCGATGATCGGGTCACTCTCGAGGTGCCCGGTCGCGGCCTCGACGTCTGCGTCGAGGTTGAAGACGCGACGGGCGCGTTGCACGACGTGGATCAGGCCCTCCCAGTGGGGCAAGTGGGCCTTCAACAGGAGGTGATCCGGGCCACCGGGTGACAGCTCGAGCACACCTGGGTCACCATCGATCACGACCGTTCGCCGGTAGGTGCCTCCCGACACGGACTCGACGCCAGCGATGGCCCGAGCGCCGAAGTAGCCGAGCATCGCATCGCAGTCGAGCGGAGGGTGGAACGGCAATCGCAAGACGAGCCCGCCGTCGGCGACGAGCCGGTCGCTAGCCCGGCGGCGTTCCCGCAGCTCGCCGGGCGGGGCCCGGAACACCCCCCGGCACGCCCGGTTCAACTGCCGGACGCTCCCGAAGCCCGCCGCGAAGGCGATGTCTGTGATCGTGAGGTCCGTGTCGTCGAGCAACCGGCGGGCGAAATGTGTGCGGGCGGAGCCGAGCTGGTCGGGCGTCACGCCCAAGTGTTCCAGGAACAACCGGCGCAGGTGCCTGGCGGAGATGAAGAGCCGCGCGCCGAGGTCGTTCTCCGTCTTGCCGTCGAGGGCGCAGTCGAGGATGAGCTGGACCGCCCTGCACACCACCTCGGGCCCGGACCAGCAGGCCACAGGTTGGAGCCGGTATGGACGGCACCGCAGGCAGGCTCGGTACCCGGCGGCTTCGGCCGCCGCTGCCGTCGCGAACTTTCGAACGTTCTCGGGAAGTGGACGCGCGCCGCATCCCGGCCGGCAGTAGATCCCGGTGGTGACCACGGCGGAGACGCTGGTCATTCACATCATCATCGGGGACTCCAGCCCTCCGTGCTGGACACATCCGGACACGACCACGAGCCTGTCCGGATGCGGCTGGAACCTCCAATTCGCCCCCGTCGATGATGAGCCCCTCAGGTATCACGACGACGTCGGGGAGCGTCAGGGAGGCGTTTCCACCGTGGACGACACCAAGGTGCTGACAGACCTCAACCTGCGGTTCATCGAGGCCTTCCGACAGGGGTCGTGGGAGCTCCTCGAACCGATCCTTTCGCCCTCCTTCTCCTACCTGGACGGAGCGACCGGGGAAGTCTGGGATCAGGAGAGGTACATCGAGGACCTACGGCGCAATCCGCTGCCGACCATCGGGATCGACCAGGTGGTAGTGCACGTCGACGGCGATGTTGCGGTCGTGTCCGCCCGAAGCTTCACGAGGCCGGAGAAGTTCAACCGCTACATCGACACCTACGAGCGCCGGGAGAACGGTTGGGTCTGCGTACACGCCTGCATCTGGCCTTGCAGTGGGGCCGGCGCTTCTGCAGGTTGATCCGCCCTGGACCGGGGCTCCCAATGAGCCGGATGCCGTCGCCGAGCAGGACGGGCGCAACGTGGACGAGGATCTCGTCCACGAGACCTGCAGCCGGAGCCTATGGTCACGTGCGCCCCGTGAGGCGGTACCCACCATTCGCTGCTTCGATCGCTCCGGCGGCCGGGAGGTGAAATGCCGCCACGATCGATCCGTCGCTCACCGCTCGATCCAAGAGTCGGCGGCGAGTTTTCACGGCAGCGACGCGATCGATCTCAAGTCGCGATGTCCAGTCTGGATGCTGGAGGTTTACCTCCGTCAGGACCGCGTCGCCGAGGTACATGGCCACCGCGTCCGCCTCGGCGATCGAGACGGCCATGTGGCCGGGGGTGTGGCCGGGAGCCGGGACGAACCGTAGTCCGGGCGCGATCTCAACGTCGCCCTCGACCATGTGGAGGAGCCCGGCGTCCCCTACCGTGGACAGATGCTTCCTCGCCACGTTCGCCATGGAGCCGAACTCGTCGGGGACGCGCTCAGAGAACCAGAACTCATACTCCTCGGCGGAAATCAGGTGCCTGGCTCGAGGGAACAGGGGTTCGCGGCCATCGGCCGTTTCGACCGACAGCCCGCTGACGTGATCGGGGTGGGCGTGGGAGATCACGACGATAGAGACCTGGTCCAGATCGACACCGACTGCTTCCATCGCCCCGCGAAGCCGACCGACAGGCTCGCCCCATTCGGCGGCGAGCTCGACCCCGGCGCCGGCATCGAGCAGTACGACCTCCTCCCCTGACCGCACGAGCAGGGGGTTGTATGGGACCGGGAGCCAGCCTTTGTCGTCCAGCACCCCCTGCAAGGCCCGACCCAGCTCGTCCTCCGGCACGTCGGAGAAGATGGTCTCTTTCTCGTAGCGGGCCGTCCCATCCGGCACGACGTCGCACCTCATCCGACCAACGGTGAACGTCCCTGGGGGCATCAGTCTTTCAGTTGTAGATGGCGGGACACTATGGTTGGTGCCTCATGCGGTCAAACGGCGGCTCTAGGATGAGCGCATGGCGCGCGAATCGATCGTGCTGCGAGTCGGGCAGGAGCACCCCGTCCGGCTGACGCCACATGAAGGCGCCGCCGACTGGAGCTTCGACATCGACGGGATGACCTCAGCGGTGGACGTGCGAAAGATGTGGACGTCACGCCCATACGAGGAGGAGGAGGAGGATCGGGTCGAGGCTGCTCCGCCTCGCTTCATGGTATTCATCATCCGAGCAGTGGCGGCCGGCGAGGCAACTGTTCGCTTCCGTGCGGTCCAAGGCGACATCCACGAGGTTGCCGTTCGCGTCGAGCCTTGAGCCGCCAGGCCGAAGGGTGCTTCGCGCCGGCATCGGAGGCGAACGCTCGAGTTCAGGCAATCGCTCCTGGGCCACCAGCTCCCGGGTGAATTCCCGTGGCGCTGCTGAGGGCAGCCCTTGCCGCCTCGGCATCCACACCTGAGGCCGCAAACACCTTCGTGCCAGACCGCTCGCCGCGATGCAGGGACACCCGGCTGGGCGCGACGCCGAGAGCCTTGGCGAGTGCGCGGCGCGCCTCTTCGGTCGCGGCGCCACCCACAGGCGCTGCCGCCACTCCGAGGACGAGGCCACCGGCGGCGACCTCCCACCCGGGCCGTGAGCGCGGCCGCACCCGCACCTGAACGAGAACGCCTCCAGGTACTTGTCGAACCATCATCCCGTTTCTCCCCAAGGTCACTCCACGAACTGCACGGCTCTGATACACAAGGAAGGAGCGGTTCAGGAGCCATGCTAGGCTGCGGTTCTGGCATGGCACAGGGGTTGACGGCAAGGATCTGCTGCTCGAAGCAGGCTTGGTACTGGCGTCGGAGCTCCCACTGCCAGCCGTGCTGCAGCGGATCGTCGACCTGGCAGTCGAGGTCACCGGTGCCCGATACGGGGCTCTTGGCGTCCTCGGCCCGACGAGTGCATCGCCCAGTTCGTGACCACAGGGTTCACCGAGGAACAACGGCGGGCCGTCGACCCGAGGATCGCGGGCGGGACTCTCCTCTCGGGCCGGCGACGTGGTACAGGTCGTGCGCGAGGCTCTATCGAATGTGGGGCGGCACGCGAACGCGATCACGTGCCGGGTCGTGCTTCGAGGGGAGAAAGGGCGCGCCGTGGTCGAGGTCGACGACGACGGAGCGGGATTCGATCCGGAGTGGGCCCGTGGAAGAGGTCAGGGGCTGAGGAACCTGGACGAACGAGCGAAGTCGCTTGGCGGGGACCTGAGCATCGAGAGTGCGCTGGAGAAGGGAACGACCGTGCGAGTGTCGATCCCGCTCTCAGCGAGCGCGTAGGAGGGTCCGAACCGTCTCCACCATCTCTCGGCGGTCCGGCGGCCAGGGAAGGGTCGCCAGGTTCTCCTCGCAGAAGAGGTGGACCGGTTCCTCCCGATGTGTGAGGGCGACCACCGGCAGCCCGGATCCCAAGTAGGAACCGACCAAATCGACGGCCGAAGTGCCCTCGAGGACCGCGTCGCTCTCGAGCCACAGGTCCACCAGCACGGCATCGGCCCCGTGCACCAGCGGGCATCCCCTGCCTCGCGCGGCGACGCATCGATACTCCGGTCCGGTTGGGCCGGGGCAAGCCAGCACCTGATAGCCGGCCTCCTCGAGCCAGCGGCCGATCCCATCCCGAACCTCTCGCGATCGCTCCACCAGAAGAATGCTCGCCTGCTCTCCGCCCATCGTCTCCTCCCGTTCGCACGTGACGAGTGTCAGGGCAGAGTGTGCTGGGCGGATCCGGAGGAATTGCTCGGCCGATGGTCCCGGGTCCCGCGGGTCCTTCGGCCCTCGGCATTCGCCCCGCAGACGCCCAGACTGCACACCATGTTCATCCGCTACTTCATCGAGATTCCCCGGTCGACGGCCGACGTCGAAGCCGAGCTGCTCGACTCGCCCGGGCACTGGTCAGCCGAGCCGGCCCGGGAGGCGGAGGCGCGCGGTGAGCAGTTGCTCGCCGAGGTCGGGTTCGGGCCTCGAGGAGCCCGGATCGGCAAACGGGTCGAGCTTCAGTTCGGGGAGCCGATTCGGTTCCCCTCGAAGACCATCCTTCCCATGTCATGGAAGCCGGCGGGGCTGGACTCCCTGCTTCCTCGCCTGGATGCCGACATCGAGCTGGGTGAGCTGGGGCCCGATCGGACGCAGCTTTCGATCAACGCCCGCTATACTCCCCCGCTCGGATCACTCGGACGCGTCCTGAACCGGGCCCTGCTCCATCGGGTTGCAGAGGCAACCGTGAAGGACTTCCTGGACCGGGCAGCACGGGTTCTCGCGAGGGTCCCCGCAGCATGAAGTCTGAAAGTGAATGCCGGGCATTTCCTTGATCGTCTTCGCCGCCCCCCAGGACTGCGTCAGCCCTCCCCTGCAAGGCGATCATCCGCGCACAGCTCGATATGCGAGCATGTTCGGTATGAGCCGCGTGCCGCTCCGCGTCCTACTCGTCGATGACCACGAGGTGGTCCGAAGCGGGATCGCAGCAATGCTCAAGTCCACCGATGACATCGTCGTGGCCGGCGAGGCGGGCACGGTGCGCGACGCCGTCGCTCAGGCGGAGCGGACTCGCCCCGACGTTGTGGTCATGGATGTTCGGCTGGCGGACGGGAGTGGGATCGAGGCGACCCGGGAGATCAAGTCCCTTCGGCCACAGACGCAGGTCCTCATGCTGACCTCGTTCGCGGACGATGAGGCGCTGTTCGCCTCGATCATGGCGGGGGCGTCCGGTTACGTGCTGAAACAGGTGAGGAGCGGCGAGCTGGTCCGGGCCATCCGGGCTTTGGGACAGGGAGAGAGTCTGCTGGACCCGGCGGTTACAAAGAGCGTCCTCGACCGGCTCCGGAGGGGCAAGCTCCTCATGAAGGACGAGAAGCTCGCCCGGCTGTCTCCTCAGGAAGAGCGCATCCTGCAACTGGTGGCAGCGGGCAAGACCAACCACGAGATCGGGGACGAGCTCCACCTCGCCGAGAAGACCGTGAAGAACTATGTGTCGAGCATCCTGTCCAAGCTCGAAGTGGCTCGCCGGGCCGAGGCGGCGGCCTATCTCGCTCGTCACACCACGACGCCCGGCGCCTGAGCGTCGGCGCCGAATCTCCCCGTCCGTGAAGCCCCGGCTCAACGGGCCCGAGATCGGTCGCCCTATCCTCCGAGATCCCTCTTTACCGAGATGCTCAAGCGGATCATCGACCGTCGCGCAGGCTCGGGACCTTGGTCCCGAACGAGACATGACGATGGGCCCATGTGAATCAGGGCCGAGCCTCCGATAGTGAAGTTGGCGGACGGAGCGACCGACCGCCAGGAGAAAGGAGACGGCCATGAAGAAGGGTTTCCCAATCGCCCTGATGATCTTCGGACTGGTGTTCTTGGCAGCGGGGGTCTACACGGTGAGCCGGGGCTACGACGCGAGGAAGCAGGTTCGCTCGGAGCTGCTCGCTCAGCACATCACGACCACGCCGGACGCAGCGATCCCGAACGTTCCGGTGCAGGACGCCAAGACTGCCAAGGCCATGGCGGACATCATCGACCACCACGCTCGTGAGGCGACGGGCGGCAAGACGTACGCGCAGATGGGCCGCTTCCTCGCAAAGGATGGCAGCGACACCAGCGATGAGAGCCTCGCGGTGAAGGACTCGAAGGGCCAGCCGGTCCCGAACCCGCTCCGAAACGTGGCCTTCCAGTCAACCGCCCTGCGGACCAGCTTGTACACGTCCGTGATGGCGTTCAACGTCGCCGACCTGGTCATCGGCCTCGGATTGATGATTGCGGTCCTTGGCTTCGCCGTCGGTGGCATCGGCGTGGCCCTTGGCGGGCTGGCGATCCCCGCCCTGGCTCGCAGGTTCCACGTCGAGCCGGTGGCAGCTCGCCTGGCCTAAACGAGCACGGCCACGTCCAGACGCCCGGCCCCTCCGGCCGGGCGTCACGCTTACGTCGCGTCACAGCCGCTCTCAGGTTTGCTGGCTCGAGTCAATCGAGTGCCCGACCTCGCCCGGGTTCCCGACCCCGAACGGTCTTCGGGCCAGCCGAGCTCCGGAGGGTACAACCGGTGGACCTCGCCTCGCTCCCATGCGGACCTCACCTCGGAGTCCGATAGATCCCAGTCCCAGTGATCCTTCATGAGCATCGCCCGCCCGGCGGGGTTGGCCATCGCACCAACCGTGCCCCACCGCTCCCACGCCCGGGAGAAGGCGTCCTGGGACAGGTACTCGGCCTCCTGGCGGTTCCCCGTGATCACGCACAGCACCCGAAACAGCCGATCGTGGTCCAGATCGAAGAACCGCTCGAAGGAAACAGGCTCCTCTGCCATCGTCGCCGAGGCATCGTTCCACCCAGGCATCCGCTCAACCACCTCGTCCATGTCGAACGAGTAACCGGCGAACCTTGCCGAACGTGTAGGTCTGCAGCGTGATTGTTGCGCCGATGAGGCTGAAATCCCTCAGATCAAGCAGGCCCGACCTGCCTACGTTCTGATCCCAGGGTTCAGGTGGGAGTCTCAGGCCCCGGCCTCCGATCGGGCGAGGGCGACGGCCTCTTCCATGCCCATGGTATGGCCCTCCTCCCAGGCTCGTTGGGCCACGTCCTCCGTCAGGTGGGCGCGGGCCTCGGCCACAGGGTCGCCCTCGAGGAGGCCGCCGATTGCACCCGGAGGGCCACCGACCCGCTCGCGTAGAGATTCAGAGGCCCCGGCTAGCCTGATCGCATCCTGATGGCGACCCTCCCAGGTCGCCAAGAACGCCAGATCTGTCAGGGCGATGCCGATCCCCGTCGCGTTGTCGGCCTCGCGGAAAAGGTCCAGGGCTTCCACGGCTGCGGACCGGGCTTCCCTCCGGCGGCCCAACCGGCCGTAGGCGAAGGCCAGCCAGACGAGGTCGAACGCGAGGTGGAGCCGGTCCCCCAGCCGCCGCCAGATGGCCACGACCTCCTGGAGACTGGCGACCACAGGAGGCCACTTGCCGGCTTGAGCGTCCCTCATCACCATCATGGTCAGCACCTGGGCCACCCCACGCTCGTCCCCCACCCGGCGGAACAGGTCGCGGCTCTCCTCGAGCAACCGGGCGGCGGCATCGAGGTTGTCCCCAGCGACGACGAAGGCCAGGTTGTACAGCGCCTCGGCGATCCGCGCTGGGTCGCCGAGCTTCCGCTCGATAGCCAGGGCCTCCTCATAGGAGGCTCCGGCCGCCGCACGGTCCTGCTGCCACCAGGCGATCCCCCCCGCTCCGATCAGGGCCTTGGCCCGGGCCGGGGTCTGCCCCTGCCCCGACGGCATGGCCAGGATCTCCTCGAATTGCCGCCAGCCTTCGGCCAGGTGCCCTCGCTGCTGCCAGAACCGCCACAGCGCCCCGGCCGCTTCTTGGGCCCGGTCGGCCTCTTCGGCTTCGATGGCCCACCGAAGGGCCGTCCGGATGTTGGGATGCTCCAGGTCGCACCGGTCAAGCCACTGGCCCTGGTCGTCGCCGGTGAGGTGGGGTTCGGCCTCCACGGCCATGTCGAGGAAGTACTCGGCGTGTCGTCGGAGGACCGGCTCGAGGTCCACCCCCGCCGCGAGCTGCTCCAAAGCGAACTCCCGGATCGTCTCCAGCATGGAGAATCGGGGGTCGGCCCCGGCGGGCTCCGACCTGCGGACCAGCGACTTGTCCACCAGGGAGGTCAGCCCCCCGAGGGCATCCAAGCCCAGCTCCTCCGGGTGGCACACCGCCTCGGCCGACTCGAGCGTCCAGCCACCCGTGAACACCGACAGCCGGGCGAAGAGTCGTCGCTCGGCGT